>Ga0256840_1004306_pt1 | contig 10760 bp, 5 predicted proteins | sample 355202metaG_FD_185969 | JGI IMG/M metagenome (GOLD analysis project Ga0256840, IMG submission 185969) | Hydrothermal vent microbial communities from Mid Atlantic Ridge, Atlantic Ocean - 355-202 | ecosystem: Environmental > Aquatic > Marine > Hydrothermal vents | place: Atlantic Ocean: Mid...
ATAAAAAACCCAATTTTATTTTTTATAAAAATAAAGAAGCTACTTTTTATTCCGGATATTGTATAAAGTATTCCGGCGATGTTCAAAAACTTTTGGAACAATTAAATTCAGCGCGTATGGCAGAGTATATTCAAATTTCAGCACGCGATTTCAGAGGTGGCTGGAAAGCATATAATAAAAAAATTGTTCAAGAATTTGTGGTTTATTGAATCGTGTCAAGAAATTAATACTATACAACTTAAATATTTTATTAAATAAGTAAGAAAATGATTATACTATTAAAATTCAAAACTAACAGTGATTCAAAGTCAAATAGAATAAAAGATAAAATAAACGAATTTAAACAATTTACGGGCTTTGATTATGATAATATTTTTACAGAAATATTACCAACAGTAATTGGTTGGAATATATCTATACCATCAAATGTAAGAGAACTTGCGAGTGGAAAAAATGAAAGAGACACTTCAAAATATTTAAGCAATGTGTTTCTGAGACCAATTTTTGATATGTCAAGGGAAAATGATGAAAATTCTTTTTATTTAAAAGGAACGGTTCAAATTGCCACGAATAGAGGATATAATAACTCTGTTTTTTTAGTTGATGATTTTATTTTGACTAAAAACATAAGCACACAAAATTTTGAACACAAAATTTACTGTGAAACTGATTATACTTCATTATTCAAAGAAAATTTTAATGATTACAACTCAAATGAGAATATTCTATCTACTGATTTATTAGAACAAGTTCCCTTAATAACTTCTCCTTCAAAAATCAATAATTTTACACAAAAATGGGATAATTATCTTGAATTTGAGAGAGGAATATTTACTCGAAATATGCGAGCTGTTCCAATAAACAAATGGGAGATAATTAGTTTATCCGAATTAAGTCGAACAGCTGAAAATGAAGACCTTTTTAAAAATGATATAAAACACAAAACAGAACAATCATTATTTGTTACTTCTGAAAGCAATAAATTACAAGGAGACGAAGAAATATACACGCTCATTAAATTATCAGTTTCTGCAAAAGAATTAGAAGCAAACGAATTGAAAAATTTTGCAAGAAACAGATTATCAATTATTAATAATAAAGGAGTTGAATTCCTGAATAAACTAAAAGAACAAGAAAAATTAGAAGAAAGTGATAGAATAAAATCAATTAATCTTGGGGATTTATTATACTCGGGAAAAGGGTCAGATTATCACACTATTGTGAAATTTATAATTGATGAAGAGGATAGTGATAAACTAAACAAAAAAATAGAGAAATTTGGTGACGAATTGTTTTTGGCTGATATTGCAAGTGGAGATATTGCATTGTATAAAAGAGGCAAAGAAGCTCTTGATAAAATACAATCAGGGAATGTAAAACATCCTTTATTAGTTTCATATTTATTAGAGCCTGAAAAAAATGACAGCCTTAGTAATATTGAGAATGATATTGATTTTGTTCTGAAACATTTAAATGACACACAGAAAGAAGCAATTGTAAAATGTCTGAACAGTGAAAGCATTTTTTTAATACAAGGACCTCCTGGAACAGGAAAAACACAGGTAATAACCGAACTGGTATATCAATATATAAAACGAGGAGAAAGAGTGTTAATGTCATCTCAAACTCATATTGCAATTGATAATGTGCTCGAACGTTTACCGAATGAGTTAGATATATTACCTATCAGATTAGTAAATGAAAACCGTAAATCAAGACAAGATTTTCTGCCGGACAAATTAGTGGATGTTTTATACGAGAATATTGAAAAAAAATATACTTCAAATATTAAAGAATTTGAGAATTATAGTAGTGAAATCGTAGAAACTGAAAACAAATATAAAAATATATTGGCACTTCAAAAAAAAATAAAAAGAAAGAGATCTGATATTGAAAAATATGAAAAAGAAAGAGAAGAATTGGTAAATAAAAAGTTTAAAGAAAATGATAAATTAAACGATATCGAAGTTCATTTAAAAGAAGCAAACAACACATTAAATCTTTTTGAACGATTTATAAATTCTAACTATCAGATTGATGCTCATTATGATAAAATAAATTACGAGCCATTATATCAAAAGCTTTCAGTTTTTATAAATAAGATGGGTTTTGATTCAGATAAATATAAAAACTTAAATGACCTCTTATATTTTATTAATAAAATTTCAGGGCAGAAAAAGATTGACGAAGTAAAAAGTATTATTTCAAACACATCAAAAATTCCTCAGGAATTGAGAGAAATTGAAAAAGAAATATCAGAAAAAGAAGAAGCCATAAAAGTAATGAAATCTTCCAAGGTTCCTCAAGAAAGTATAAGTATAATTATTAAAGAAATCAACAACTTACTCAAAAAAAAGAAAGATATAGAGCAAAAAACAGGAAAAAAATTATCCACGAAAAATATTGAATGGTATTTTTCTGATAGTAACAACGATATATATGTACGAGCAAAAAAAGAACTTGATAAAATAAACAACTTTAATGAAGATTTAATAAATTTATTCAAAGCTCTTTTTACTTCTGATGAAAGAGATAAGTTAATAAATAAAAAAGAAGAGCTTCAAAAACAATATGATACTATTTTTGACAAATTAAAAAAAATAGATGTTAAAATTAACCAGATAGAACGACAAAAACAAGATATTGAAAACCCTATAAAATCAGACAATAAAAAAATAGAAGAGTATTTTAATGAGTTTTTTGCCGACAAAGAAAAACTAAATGATAATTCAATTCCTGAAACTGATGAAGCGAAATTAAAAAAGATAAAAAATCATATTGACAAAGAAAAGAAAAAGCTGCAAGAAAAAAGAGATCAATTCAGTAAAGTAGAAGGCATATATAAATCGGTATTAAACCACCTTAAAAACAAAGATGAATTCATTCGGAAGGATAGAGAAAAATTCACAAAAGATTTGTTTACAAACAATGCAAATATATTTGGAATAACTTGCACATCATCACCCTATTTTAGTGAAAACAGGAATAGTTACCTTAAAGAATTGGGCTTAGGTGATATTTCATTGAGAGATAAAGATTTTGATGTTGTTATAATTGATGAGGTTTCCAAAGCAACTCCAATAGAAATTTTAATCCCTATATTATATGGAAAAAAAGTGGTTTTAGTCGGAGACCATAGACAACTTCCTCCTATTTTTAAATATAGAGAAAGTAACTTTGGGGGAATGAGTGATATTGAAAAAAATGACATTTTAAGGGGGCATCCATTAGATTACTACAAAAAAATGGTTGAAGACAGTTTATTTGAAGAGATTTTTTCAAAATTGGAAAACAACAAAGCTATTTTAACGCAACAATATCGGTTTCACGAGCAAATTATGAATTGTGTAAATGTGTTTTATGATGACCAATTAAAAATGGGACTTGGAAAAGAACAGAACAATAAAAAACAACATAATCTTGAAATTACATTAAATAAAAACGGAAAAGAAATACCTGTAATTATTAAAAGTTCACACACATATTGGTTTGATTCCGGTAAAGATATAAACAACAACAACTTCTTTGAAAAAATAAACGAAGGCGAAACTTCACTATACAATCCTCTTGAAGCCCAACTGACTTTTGAACTTATAAAAAGAATTGATAAAGCCTATGGCAAACTAAAAAAAGAAGATATAGAAGCTTATAAACGTTCAATTGGAAATGAAGACAATGACCGTCCATCTGTTGGTATAATTTCAATGTATGGCAAACACGTTGGTGAAATAAAAAAGTTAATTAAAAAAGAAAAGTTTCATCCCCAAAATATTATTCTAATTAATTCGACCATTGACGATTATCAAGGAAAAGAAAATGATATTATAATTTTGAATTTTGTAAGAAATAATACTCAAAAAAGAGCAGGTGAATTTATAAGAAAGTTTAACCGTATAAATGTTGCTATATCTCGAGCTCGAAATTTATTGATAATTATTGGAGCAAAAGATTTTACTAACTCTTTAAATGTTGAAGTTCCTGATATCTTAACAAATAAAATTAAGAAGATTAAAGCCTATCAAGAAATCTATAACCAATGCGACAAAAAACTAAATTATGCCGCTACTCGTTTTGAAATTAAAATAACTGAATAAATTGTCGAAAAATGAAATTATTAGAAAGAATACCAATAAAATATAAAATTGACAAATATCAAGTAGATATTGAATATGCAACACCTGAAAAAGTGTCTGTTTTTCTATTAATAATCCTTGAATTAATAAAAAAATATCCTGATAGAAACAAAACGGTGCAAAAATCCTTGCTTGATTTAAGTTTTAGCAAAGAGCTACACTATTTGTTTGAAAAAGTAATTGAAGAAATGATAAAATATGAAATTATCTATTTTGATGAGAGTATCACTGAAGATTATTTAGAATATCCTTTACAACTTTATTCAATAACACAAAAAGGCGAAAAAGTATATTTAACAAAGGAACGTATAAGTAAAACATTTAATGAAAACATAAATTTAGGGTTTGACTATTTCTATAATAGAGTTCTTAAAGAAAATGACATACGAAAGAAACAAGATAAAAGAGAAAATTCATTTTCAGTTATTGTAGAAGCAAGTAATTACAAAGAAAGCATATCGCAAGAAATAAAGGCAAAGCCAAAAACATTTATAAGAAAACACATAACTGATAAAACTGAAATTTTAGACATTGACTATTCTTATATTGACACAATAGAACTCGGGGACAGTATTGATTTAAGGACAGATAAAAACAAGGTATTTTTTGAACATAAAAATCAAAAAATATTGGATGCTTTTATTAACAGTAAAATAGATTTGAACAAAATTTATCCATTAGTTTGTGATAAAAATTCAAAAATAAATATTGAAAAAGCAAAAGTTTATTCGGGAGAAATGTTTAAAATGCAAGCAGTTTTATTTAATAATGAAGAAGCAAATGTATTTATTGAATCTTCCTATACAAAATTATCACTAAAAGAATTATCAAAAGACAAAAACAATTTATATCATTTTATAGGTTTAACAAATAATAACGAATACATAATTTTTAAATATTATGTTGAAAATGTGAATGGTTATAAAATTCCTATTTACGAGATTAGTAAAAATACAAACGACTATGATACAATTATCACCCCTATTGCAGATGAACTAATAAGAAGTATTTCATATACAGAAAATTATAGCAATATTTTCAAATTGTTAAAGTTAATCAGACCAAAAAAACAAGATGGTTTTATTAAAAAAATATTGGATGAGGTTCCATTGGAAGATAAAATTAATTTCTTACGAGATTTAAAAAGAGATTATAATGAAATCTTTCCCAAAATCATAATCAATGTTGCTACTTCTGCTTTATTAGATATTATTAAATCAAAAAACAACAGTTTGGATAAAATATTTGATATTGCAAAAGAATTTAAAATTGATGCAAAAAAATATTTTACTGAAATAAGAAACAATTATAGTATTGATAATGAGTTAATCAATAAAATGATAATTGTTGATGAAGAAGAAACTGAAAAAGTTTTAGAGGTTAGCAAAATAATATATTATAACCTGCTAATAAATGGCAGAATGTCAAATTTTGATTACAATGGAAAAATATTTGCAAATTTTAAATTATTTTCACAACAATTAAATAGGTTAATCGAAGAGTTTGAAATTGAAAATCTTATTTTAAAAAAATTACCTGATACTTCTGAAAAGTGGAACAAACTTTATGAAAACATTAAATCATTAAAAGTTGTTTTTAGTAAGATACAGAAATATTTACCTGATGATTACACTATAAAAATTAATGATTTTATTGAAAATATAATCGATTTGTTTTACGAACAACAAACAATTAATATTAAAATTGATAAAGTAGATATAAAGACATTTTTTAAGCAAACAATTAATTCTAAAAATCCGGATTGGATTTCTCTTGCAGCACGTTTAAGAGTAATTATTGAAAACGAAATAAGAAAAAGAGAGGAAGAAAAGAAAATATCGGGATTAAAAGGCAAAAAAAGAATACAAGCTGTTTTTAACAAGGACGAAAGTAATAAAATATACACTGTTTGGCGTTTCCTAAGCGAATACGTTCACGATAATTATGAAAACAGAAGCAAAGAAGATATTAGACAAGAATTTAAAAAAACGTATCAAATTATTCAAAAAATTATATTGAGTACAAAAGATAATCAAGTTGAGTTTGCTGAAAACTTAAATATTCTTGATATTTCAAAAGATGAAGCCCTTAAATTATCAGACAAAACTGTTTTTGCAGGAAACAGTAAAGATAAACGATTTGCTGTATTAGAATTTTCAACAAAAGCCGTGAAAAGATTAATAGGTCCAGAAAAATCAGTGTTTGAAAAAGAAGGTTTTAATGTTCAATTATTTGAAAGGGATTCTGTTCTCACCGACACAGGGAAATGCCTTAATAAAGAAAATATTATGGAAATTAGTTGTTTTCAAAGAAAAACTATACCGGCTGTAAGAAAATATGCTGATGAATTAAAAAGAAAAGGTATTAATACGGTGTATTCAGTTGCTACTGCAGCATATAGAACAGCAACCAATAGAAATGAAATATTAAAACTTATTTTTAATAGAACGGGTATAAATCTTAGAATATTACCTAAGCCAGACGAAGCACTAGCAACTCTTGTAGCATTTTATTTCACAAAACCATCGCACATTCAATTAAATGAACATACTTTGTTAATTGATCAGGGAGGAGGTTCAACAGAGCTATCTTTATTCAAAGAACAAAACTTGATATACAACGAATCTTTTGATTTAGGAACAACTGTTTTAGAAAGTGTTTTTTTTCAAGATAAAAACATATCTTTAGAAGATGCTTTTGATCTAGCAGAGAATTTTGTTTATCATAAGATTAAAAACAATTTCAACATTAATTCTTTTCCAAAGGGAAAAAGTTTAAGTTGTATTAGTGTTGGAACAGCTATTACAAAAGCAACAAACAAACAAAATAATAAAGCACAGCACGGCACAATATTGCGTATAGAAAAACTTATTGAAACAAGAAAAGAATTTATTAAAGCTATCAATAATAGATATAAAAATTTAGATTATATATATCAAGATATCAATAATTTAAAAAAACAAAATAATACATACCGCAAAATGCTCACTTCTGCACTGGGGTTACCTTTCTTTATAAAAATAATGCAGCTATTAGACATAAAAGAACTTGTTGTAAGTGGAACAGGTTTATGGTATGGTATTTATTTTCAAAAACTTTATAATATACAATAACTATGAGTCATTTAATACAAGCAGATTTTTCTGCCCAACTAATAAGAGCAGAAGCAATATTCAATCAAGCATTAAACCGTATTAACAATTATAATCTTGAAAAAGAAGTAAAAGAAAAATTTATTAATGATTTCGGATTAAATGATATTTCAAGAATGTTTAAAAATCTTCATGGGAAAAAAGTTTCCAAACAAGAATACAATAACATTGAAAATCATGCTAAAAAAGTAAATGAGTTTTTTAATTTTATTGATAACTACATTATTCAGAATTTTAATTTAGAAACAGAAAATTACAATAATGCAGTTGAAGATGTTACTAAACTATGGATTTCTCAAAACAAAAAAGTATTAAACGAAGTTCTTGAAGAAATTACTGATAGTAATTTAAAAAATTATGTATTAAAGGTTTTTAAAGCAAACCCTGATATATCAAAAGAAAAATTAAAAAGTGAAGCTGAAAAATTATTGAAAAACAGCCCTCAATTTAAAGAAAAACAAATTCAAGCAAATATTGAACGTTTATTGAAACAAAAAGGCATTAAACAATCAATTAGCAAGGAAGACATTTCTAATCCATCGGAAACCATAAATACAATTAATAAAAATAAAGCTGAAAAAGAAATTGATAAGACTGTTAGAAACAAAGTGTTATCAGCTATAATTAAAATCATAAGAAAACAAGGTTTTATCCTTAAAAAAGAAAATGTAGTTGATAAAGGAGAGTATGCAGTTATAAATGCTATCAAACCTAATGGAGAAAAAACAAGATTTGAAGTTTACCTTGATGGTAAGTTCCATTATAAATATCATCAATACGAAGGACTGTCTTGCGAAAAAGATATCGAACTATTTGAAAAAGAGTTTGAAAATATTTATGGCGTGAAGTTAGAAAATAAAGATGTATTATGGAGTAATCCGGATAGAATACAAAATCAAGCCCACAAAGTAATTAAAAACAAAAAAATAGGAGAATAAATTATGAGTATAAAAAATTCAATTGAAAAGATTATTCGTGAAAGTGCCTATAAAAAAATATTAATTATTGATGGCAATGTACACGATGTGTTCAAAGACAACGGTAGTTTTATTCCTTTTACAGATTATTTAAAAAAACGAATTAGCGAAAAAGGTTTCTATGAAGATGTTTATGTTTGGGACAGAATAGAAGGTTTACAGTGTGGAGATTTAACACGAATAGAGACACCCAAAGCTGATACCGAACAAGGAGAAGAAATTGAAGATTTAGATGTAAGCTTTGATGATACAAAAAATGAAACAGGACAATTTAAAGATCCTAATGATTTTTTTCCTATCCTTTATCAAAACATTAAAACAGCCAACCGCAAAATTGCTTTTATTCTAAATTACAGTAATTATTTATTTCAGAATGAACAGACATTAAACGATATTGATAAAAATAATCTTACTCTAATTACTAAAAGTATTAGAGAACAGAAAATCGAACTATCAAAAAACAGTTTTGGTTCTGCAATTGTTTTAGTTACCGCTAATTTGAGTAATATCCCGGTTTCTGTATATAAAAATAATCCAGATGCAAAAATTATCACTTTATCATTACCGGATAGAGACGAAAGAAAAGAAATAATAGAAACAACCTTATCATACCTAAATGTTTTAGATGATTTAAATCAAGATAATAAAGCAAAAGTTGATTTAATAGATGCCTTAGATGGTTTCACAACAAAAGAAATTTTACAATTTATTATTTCATCAAAAAATCAGGAGGAAATATCAAGTATAGAAAAGTTACTTACATTATATAAATATGGACAAAAAGACAGCCCTTGGGAAAAATTAGACGCAGAAAAAGTTAAGGACATAGAAAATATTTTGTCAAGAAGAGTGAAAGGACAATCTTTTGCCATACAAAAAGTCAAAGAAGTTGTTATAAGAGCAAAAACAGGATTATCCGGTTTGCAACATAGCAAAGCAAAGTCAAAACCAAAGGGAGTTTTATTTTTTGCAGGACCAACCGGTGTCGGAAAAACCGAATTGGCAAAATCCCTTGCAGAATTTTTGTTTGGAGATGAAAATGCTTGTATCAGGTTTGATATGTCGGAATACAATCACGAACACAGCGATCAAAAACTTATCGGAGCTCCTCCCGGATATGTTGGTTATGAAGCAGGCGGACAATTAACAAATATTATTAAAGAACGTCCTTTTAGTATATTGTTATTTGATGAAATAGAAAAAGCACACCCAAAAATATTAGACAAATTCTTACAAATTCTAGAAGATGGACGGTTAACAGATAGTAAAGGTGAAACTGTATATTTTTCAGAATGTATAATTGTTTTTACATCAAATATTGGTGCAAATTCCGTTTCACCCAATATGGATTATGAAACAATTAAAGATACTATTTTAAAAGCTATTAAAAATAAATTTGATACTGAAATAAACCGTCCGGAATTATTGGGAAGAATTGGTTATGCCAATATAATCAGTTTTAATTTTATTACAGACCCCGAAATATCTTTCAAAATAGCCAAAGCAAAATTACAACCTGTCATTAATTATTTAAAAGAAAACAAGAGTATTATTCTTAAATTCGATAATGAAGAAAAATTGATTAATCATATATTAGCAAATGTTGATAAATCAAAAGGAGGAAGAGATATTTTAAATAAAATAGAGGATATTTTAATTTCAAAACTCTCACTTTTCTTATTTGAAAATGAAGAATATATATATCCAGGAACAGAATTATCTATAATTTTTGATAATGAAACAAAAAACATATCTTTTGAATACTAATTATTTTAACATAGCAGCAATTAATCGTTGTACAACTTCCGAAGGACCTTATAAACGTTTGGCTATATGGTTTCAAGGCTGCACATTTAACTGTAAAGGTTGTTGTAATCCTAAATTGCAGAAATTAGAACCTGCTAATTTACTAACATTGCAAGACATTATAGATGAAATAAAAGAGGCTAAAAGATTATTCAACATAGAAGGCATTACTCTTACGGGAGGAGAACCAACTTTACAAAATAATTTAACAATACTTTGTGATGAGATAAGAAAAATGAACATTGGTATTATTCTTTTTACGGGGCAATTATTTAATAATTTACCTAAAACGCTTAAAAAAAATATAGACACAATCATTGATGGAAGATTTAATACGCAGCAAATAGATATTGATAGAAAATTTATTGGTTCAAGAAATCAAAAAGTTTATCATATTACAAAAAGGTATAGTAATGATTTATTTGAAAACCTAGATAAAAATGCAATAAATGTAAATATTGAACATAGTATTATAATCAACGGTGATATTTTTTAATATTATCACATTGAAACTGTGTATAAACAATTGTTAGTAGAATACTAAAAATGTATGACTATGGCTAAAGAAGAATTTGAAAATTACCAGTTACTTATTTGTATTTGATACTGATTTATAAATCAAAAATATCATTCCAATAATAAATATACAAAAAGCAATTAATGTTATGGGTGGTAACTTTCCAAACCATTTT
>Ga0256840_1004307_pt1 | contig 10759 bp, 10 predicted proteins | sample 355202metaG_FD_185969 | JGI IMG/M metagenome (GOLD analysis project Ga0256840, IMG submission 185969) | Hydrothermal vent microbial communities from Mid Atlantic Ridge, Atlantic Ocean - 355-202 | ecosystem: Environmental > Aquatic > Marine > Hydrothermal vents | place: Atlantic Ocean: Mid...
TTAGGGATAGAATGATAGTAGATACACATTGTCACTTAGATGACACACGTTACAATGAAGATATAGAAGAAGTCTTATCTAATGCAAAACAAAGTGGTGTTGAAAAGTTTATCATACCCGGAGCAGACCCCAGTACATTGGAACGTGCAGTTTTTTTAGCAGAAAAATATGATGCTGTTTATTTTGCTGTGGGTGTGCATCCTTACGATGCCAAAAATTATGATAAAGCCTATTTGGAAAAATTTGTTCAGCATCCTAAATGTGTAGCGATTGGTGAGTGTGGTTTGGATTATTTCCGTTTACCAGAGAGTGAGCATGAGATAGAAAAAGAAAAAGCCATGCAAAAAGAGGTGTTTGTTGAGCAGATATTATGGGCAAAAGAGATGAAAAAACCGCTCATTGTACATGTTCGTGAGTCAAGCGCAGATTGTTTGGCACTCTTAGATGAACATGCAGGAGAAGAGGGTGGTGTGTTGCACTGTTACAATGCAGATGAATCTCTGCTCAAACTTGCAAAAAAGAATTTTTATTATGGCATAGGAGGGGTACTCACCTTTAAAAATGCCAAAAAACTCATTAATGTGTATCCTAAAATTCCTCACGATAAACTACTGATAGAGACAGATGCACCATATTTGACTCCACATCCACATAGAGGGGAACGAAACGAACCAGCGTATACGACATTGGTTGCCGACAAAATGGCTGAACTTTCAGAGCTGAGTCAAGCACAAATATGTTCGCTAAGTACACAAAATGCACAAAGGCTTTTTGGATTATAATGCGTAAGTTACTCTATTATATTGCTATTTTAATATCAGTACAACTATTATGGTTTACAAGTGCTTTCGCACTCTCTTTAGAAAGTAAATACCCGAGTTATAGTTATGTTTTTAATGAATTTGATGTACCAGAGTCATATTTGTATGATGAAAATTTTATCTCTTTTGTAAAGAATCATGAAACAACACTCAAGAAGTTTTATGAACGATCTTTGCAAAGAGGAGAAGCGATACTCCCTATGATGCAGGGGCAACTGCTCAATGATGGAGTAAGTGATCTGTTTATTTACCTTTCGATGATTGAATCAGGTTTTTCTACAGATATCGTCTCTTCTAAAAAAGCAGTAGGATTGTGGCAATTTATGCCTGCTACCGCAAAAGATTACAATCTTGTTGTATGCCAAAACTATGATGAACGCTGTGATGCTATCAGTGCCACTACCGCTGCCATTAAGCATTTGAATAGACTTCATAAACGTTTTGGAAAATGGTATTTGGCTGCTATGGCATATAACTGTGGTGAAGGCTGTGTCAATAAAGCAATAAAGCGAGCAGGTACAGATGACATACATATATTAACTGATGATTATTTAAAGTATCTACCTAAAGAGACAAGGTTATATATTAAAAAGATTCTATTAATTGCTATGATTGGTGAGAGTAGTATGTTGGGGATGGATGATATTGTAGCGACCAACAATGGGCTTGTTGAAGTAGAAATAGATTCTGAAACATCGTTATTTGATATTGCTAAAATGATAAAAATGGATAAAAATAAACTTTTAAAGTTGAATAGTCAGTTTAAAAATGGTGTACCACATTTAAAAAATGCTTTTTATAATATTATTATTCCTATAGAAAAAATTTATGCTTTTTATCTTCGTTATGATAAACCTGTAATGAATAGTCAGGACTTTGAATCTCACATGATTACGTATCAAGTTAAATTGGGAGATACCTTAGAAAGTATTGCAAAGCAGCACGAATCAAATGTTGATGAAATAAAATATATCAATCATATTGAAGATAATAATTTGGAACTTGGAAAAATATTGGTAATTACTGTGAGTGAAAATGTTTTTGATAAAGTTTCTCAATAGTTAATTATGCTAAAATTTTAGCTAATCTTATTTAGGGTAAAAGGAATGATTAAATGTTAAAAGATAAGCCATCAAAAATGTTTATGTTGATGGCACCGTTAGTAGTGTTAATAATTATAAGTGGATATTTAACATATATTACATTTACAAAATATCAAAAAGATAGTTTTATTAAAAACACTTTGCAAAGTAGTATCGAATTACAAACACTAGAATACTCTGTACTCAATGAGCAACTGTGCCGTGCAACGTTAACCCATCATACAAAAAAAATTGAAAATATTTGTAAAAAAACAGAACAAACAACTGATAATATTTTTTTAAAATTACAAGAAAATAATAATGCTATACAAAAAACTGCACAAAATATTGTAGTTTTACGAAAGCAATTTAAATCTAAAAATATTGATGACCTTGTTATTTTATTAGAAAAAAATAAGCATAATGAAGTAGTATCTGATGTATTTAGTACTTTAAAGCATTTAATATCATTGATAGATAATGCTCAGGAAAAAGAAATATTACAGCTATATAGTAAAATTGCAAATGTCTCATATGCTACAGAAGTGGAAAAAATATTAGTTACATATTATCTTTCTAAGAAAGTACCTATATCTTCACATAATTTTATTTATTGGGATAAAATTATTGCTGCATCGAATATAAATAATTTACAATTAGAAAAATATAATGGATATGGGAAAGATGAACTTTTAGCAATTTTGTCTAGTCAAAAATTTACTAAAACATTGGATATGATTGATACTATTCGTGTAAAAACGCTATATGCAAGTAGTAGTACAGAATATAATAATAATAATGTCGAATGGATTACTTTATTACGCAAAAAACAAAAAAATTTACAAAAAATGGAATTTACTTTATTATATAAATTAAATAATGATTTAGATAATAAATTATTTATATCTAAATGGCTATTATTTATGACTATATTTGCTACATTACTAGGATTTGTGGCATTATTGTATCAATATAGATTTATGACTAAAAAAAGAGAAGAAGATACTCAACTTTTAGGTGTTGCGAATCATGTTTCTCACTTAGAGTCTTATGCTAGTGAAGAATCGTCAGTTATGAATAAAATGTTACATGATATTCAAAGTAAATCTGATATTTATAATTACATAAAAGTTAGCTTTGATCTTTTAAATGAAAAAAATAAACAGCTACGAGATGAAGTAAAATCGAAAGAAGAATTTCTTTCAACACTTTCTCATGAAATTAGAACACCATTAAGTGGAATTATAGGGTTCACTAAACTTTTAAAAGAGATGGGAATTGATCAAGACAAGGAAGAGTTCTTGTCTTTAATTGAGACATCATCTAATAATTTGATTACAATAGCAAATGATATTTTAAATTTATCTAAAATCAATGCAGAGCAAATGGATTTGGAAAATATTTCTTTTGATATTTTTGAAGTAGTTGAAACAACAGTTTCTTCTTTTGTGCAATTGGCAGATCAAAAAGACATTGAATTGGGTTTATTTATTGATCCATTTATGTTTAAAAAAGTTATGGGAGACTCTACTAAAATTTCTCAGATCTTGACGAATTTGATAGGTAATGCCATCAAGTTTACAGAACCATATGGAAAAATAAATATTTTCTTACAATGTGTACAAGATTTTGATGACTCTACAATGGTTAAGTTTGCTGTGCATGACACGGGTATAGGATTATCGGAAGAAGAACAAAAGAATATTTTTAAACCTTATAAACAAGCCAGCCAAAAGACAAATGTCACATATGGAGGTACAGGACTTGGTTTAACTATTTCTAGTAAAATGGTTGAATTAATGAATGGAAAATTAAAAGTTGAAAGTGAAAAAGGCAAAGGTTCTACATTCTTTTTTACAATTACTTTAGCTAAAGACCCAAAATATACTTTTCAAGAATATCCTGATTTTAATGATGTTTCTGTAGGTATGGCTTTACCTGTTAGAAGTATTAAGAGACAACTTGATACAAATTTAGAAATATATATTAAGCATTTAGGTGCAAGTTTCTCTTTTTATTATTATGATGAACTTTTTGAAAATAATGAAAAAGTTTCTTTACCTGATATTATGATATTTGATCATCACTATGCTCGTCTGTCTGGTGAACTAGAACAATGTTCATCAATTTCTTGTAAGTCGGTGTTATTAACAGTGGGAAGTTTATATTCTCGAATTAACCCTGAAAAACATCACTTTACAGATATCCTTATGGCACCTATAACATTAAATAAGACAATTCGTATTTTACGACATGCACGTAATATTAATACGGTTGAAGTTTCAACTCCAGTACTCAATGATGATATAGAAGCATTTTTTAAATTACGTGTTTTGGTTGCTGATGATAATATGATCAATCGCAAATTGATTCAGATTATTTTAGAAAAACTTGGCCTTGATGTTACCTTAGTAGAAAATGGTGAAGAAGCAGTAAAAAGTTATAAAGATAATCTTTTTGACATCATTTTTATGGATATACAAATGCCTATCATGGATGGTGTTGAAGCAACCAAAGCCATTTTAGAATATGAAAGAGAAGAAAAATTAGATCATGTTCCTATTATTGCATTAACTGCCAATGCATCCCCTGGAGATAAAGATAGGTATCTTAATGCAGGGATGGATGATTATGCTACAAAACCTTTGGATGTAGAGGTTATTAAATCACTTATTCACAAGTATTGTTCTGAAGAGATAGGAACAGCAATAATAAAGTAAAATAAAGTGATAATAGATTACATAATATTGCCTATTGGTTATATTTTAAATTAGTAATTGAAGGTTATATGAATAAATTAGTCTTATATGTATGTATACTTTTATTTTCAATAATGTTACTTGGGTGTTCCCAAAAGCGTGATGTTATTGAAGTTACTTCGAGTAAATATACAACTGCTTCGCGTCAAAAATCAACGATGAGAGCGTATAGTATCAGGGGCAAAATATATAGTCCTACTTATGTTTCAATAGGTCAAATTATGACAGGTATATCATCTTGGTATGGTCCAAATTTTCATGGTAAACATACAAGTAATGGAGAAGTATATAATATGCATGCAAATACTGCTGCACATAAAACTTGGCCAATGGATACAATGGTACGTGTAAATAATTTACAAAATGGAAAAAATACTATTGTGCGCATTAACGATAGAGGACCTTTTGTAAAAGGTAGAATTATTGATTGCTCTTATGCAGCAGGTAAAGAATTAGGTTTAGATAGAATGGGTATAGCCAAAGTTTCTATTGAGGTAGTTGGATTTGCAGGGAAAATACAATCCGCTGCACGCATTAAACGAGATAGAAAGGCTCATAAGATTACACGTGTAACACTGTCTAACTTTGGTATACAAGTGGGTGCATTTAGACGTTATGATGGTGCACAAACTATTAAGCAAAATTATATTGGTCACTATGCACGATACACCCCTGTTATCAAAAGATTTGATGTAGATGGTTCACCTTTATATCGGGTATGGCTCATGGGCTTTGGTTCAGAAGAAGAAGCACGTGATTTTAAGCAGAGTCATCAGTTGTCTGGTGCATTTATAGTAAGAAATTAGAAAGAGGTATAATATGATTGAAGTCTGTAGAGAAACCAAAGAAACACAAATCGTTGTAAAATTAAATTTATATGGTACAGGAAAAGCAAACATTAGTACAGGTGTAGGCTTTTATGATCATATGCTTGAAGCTTTTGCAAAACATGCACATATAGATTTGGAAGTTTCTTGTACGGGTGATACGCATATTGATGACCATCATACTGTGGAAGATGTAGGTATAGTGATAGGACAAGCACTCAAAAAGGCCATCTATCCTGTGCAAAGTATAGAACGTTTTGGTAATGCAACCGTAGTCATGGATGAAGCATCTATCACTTGTGATATTGATCTTTCAAATCGTGGGTACTTGGTATTTGAACTGCCTATTGGTGGAAAAGTAGGGGACTTTGATGTAGAGCTTGTAGAGGAGTTTTTTAAAGCTTTTGCCTTTAATCTACCACTTACTTTACACCTTATCTATAATCGTGGTAAAAACAAACATCACATCATAGAAGGTGCATTTAAAGCACTGGCTGTTGCCCTGCGTCGTGCAGTGACTGTCAATGAAAATGCAGGTATTCCCAGTACAAAAGGTGTCCTATGAGCATTAAACTCATTGTCTTAGATGTTGATGGAACGATGACAGACTCTCGAATTACCTACAGTGAGAATGGTGATGAAATAAAATCTTTTAATGTAAAAGATGGTTTGGCTATTGCCTCATGGAGAAAGCTTGGACGCCAAGTAGCTATAATCACTGGTAGAAGTTCGAAGATTGTTGCACGTCGAGCCAAAGAGTTGCATATCGAACATTTTTATCAAGGGGTAGATAATAAAAGAGAAGTACTTGAAAAGCTTTTAGAAAAATTGGATCTAAGTATGGATAATGTAGCAGCTATTGGTGATGATTTAAATGATTTATCTATGTTGAAAGCGGCAAAAATATCGTTTGTACCACGTGATGCCAGTGCCTATGTAGATAAAATTGCCAATGTTATTTTAACAAAGAAGGGTGGAGATGGTGCAGTACGTGAGATGATTGAAAATCTTATTGTCAAAGAAGGTTTAGAAAAGAAGTATTTAAATCTATGGGACTAAGAATTGAATGGGTTTTGATTTTTATAATTATTGCCATTGTTTCAAGTACATTTATTTTTAAAGTAGAATATACTGCTCATGATAAGAATACTTCTTTAAAAGAACTAGAATTTATAGATACAACTTTTATTGAAGTAAATCAAAAAGGTTTACTTGGATATGCTTTTTGTAATTATGGAACAAGAGAAAATAGTATCTTGTATTTAGATAATATTGTGTATCACAATAATGTAATAAATTCTTTGTTAGCAAAAAAAGGAAAATATATAGATGATATGTTGTATTTAGATGGCAATGTAATATTGGAAGAAAAAGACGGATATATCTATAAGACAGAACATTTAGAATACAATCAAAAAAATAAGATATTAAATATTACGTCACCATTTATTGCAATTCGAGGTAAAAATATTATGAAGGGCGATACATTTCTTTATAATATGCATTTAAAAGAGGTTTTTGGTACAAATATTAATACAACATTTTATACATCTGAAAAGTAATTTAATGGTACAATACATAGCCTAAAGAGTTAAAGGATTTCAAATTGATTATATTAAGAGTAGTATTTTATCTATTTCTTTTAACTCCATTGTTTTCTCAAAAAATTGAAATTACATCAACTTCTATGGAAGCTAAAAACTTAAAAAAAGAGATACATTTTATCGGTAATGCTAAAGTTAAAAAAAATAATGATTGGCTTCATGCCGATAAGATAATCGTTTACTTTAATGAAAATAATGAAACGAAAATGTATGAAGCCATAGGTAATGTGGCTTTTTCATTTAAGAATGAAAAATCTTTTTATAAGGGAAGTGCAAGTAAAGTGATATATCATCCTTTACTTTCAAAATATATTTTATTTGGAAACGCAATGGTGAATGATGCATTGAATAAAAGAGAAATTAAAGGTAATGAAATTATATTAAATATGCTTACAGGAAATGCTAAAGTAAAAGGTTCTAAACAAGCACCTATAAAATTTATATTTGAGATGGAGAATACAAAACAATGATCCCACGTATTGTTGAAGCAAACTTCATAAAATCTGCACAGAGTATCGCAGACTCTTTGCCTGAAGATATGAGTGAAGTGGTATTTTTAGGGCGTTCAAATGTGGGGAAAAGTTCAACACTTAATGGACTCACCCAGAGAAAAAACTTAGCAAAATCTTCTGCTACACCAGGGAAAACACAACTGATTAATTTCTTTGAAACACGTTACTTGTACAAAGAACAGAGTTATCCTGTACGATTTGTTGATTTACCAGGTTTTGGATATGCCAAAGTCTCTAAGACATTGAAAGAAGTGTGGCAAAAAAATTTGGTTGAGTTTATTCAACACCGTGTGTCTATACGTCTTTTTATACACCTTAGAGATGCACGACACCCACATGCAAAGATAGACGATGATGTTGAAGCGTATATCTCTGAGTTTATTCGTCCTGACCAAAAATATCTTACTGTATTTACCAAAATAGATAAACTCAATCAAAAAGAGCGCAATAAACTCAAACGTGAGTTTCCCGGTTCTATTACACTGTCTAATTTGAAAAAAAATGGGCATGACCGTGTACATCAAAATATTTTACAGACGATATTTGCAGTCGATGATGCACCAAAGCATGAAAAAGAAGAGGGTGCATGATTGAACTTGTAAAGGCTACACTCTCTGATATTCCTCAAATGCAGGCATTGGTTACAAGTGAGGTAAAAGATGGCATTATTCTGAATCGTACGGAAGATGAAGTAGCTACCAATATTCGTTCTTATGTTTTGGCAAAAGAGGATGGCAAACTCGTAGGCTACACGGCCTTACATATACACTCAAAAAGATTAGCAGAGATACGCAGTCTGATTGTCGATGAAGCATATCGTGGGAAAAATGTGGGTAAACGTATGGTGGAGTTTACCTTAAAAGAGGCAAAAGCATTAGGTGTAGAAGAAGATGTACTCGTTTTGACCTATCTTCCCCAGTTTTTTGAAAAATTAAATTTCCATGAAATGAATAAAGAGCTTATCCCTGAGCACAAAATATGGGCAGATTGTATTAAATGTATTCATTTTCCTGTCTGTAATGAAGTAGCACTGGTCTACAAATTATCTTAGTCATCATGAGTAAATAGTATGGCACAAGCAACAAAGGTTGAGCATAAAACATTATTTTGGATAGCAGTTGTTTTTTTTATACTTTTTTACCCCATGCTTATCTCCATTTATGTTTTTTTGCCTCTTTTGATCGGTGCCATGTCGTATGTCCTTATTTTAGGGCTTGATAAAGAAAAATCACTCTCTTTACCTATCGCGATTATCTATCTTATCAATTTAGAAGTTAATCTCTCTTTACCTCTGTTTCTCACGATTATCTCTTCTTTCCTTTTTTATGTCACACTCTACCCATCGCTGAAGCATTTTAGAAAATGTAAGGTGTGTAAACCCTTATTATCAGTTGTGTTTTTAGATTTGTTTTATTTGGGTGCACTGTTTATGTTTGATTTTATTTTTCAAACGCAGAGTATCGTGTTAGATAATATTTTACTTTATTCTCTTGTGGTAGATATGCTTGTTGTGGTGTTACTATGAGATATAAATTTATCCTTTTTATTTTTTTTATTTTTTGGGGAGTGATGGTTACTCGCCTCTACCATGTGAGTATTAAGTCAAATTTTTACTATGAAGGGCTGGCCAAAGAGAATATAGAACGAAAGCAGTTCGTCAAGCCCGTAAGAGGGGAAATAAGTGACAGTCATGGTAAACTCCTTGCTATGAATCAGATAGGGTTTTCCTTATCTCTTGCGCCTCATCTTAAGAGTACAGGTAAGGTGCTAGATGAAGTGATAGATAAACTGATAGAAACGTTTCCAGACCTCAATAAAACAGTGATGAAAAAGGTATATAAAAAGCATAGTTCTCCTTACAACCATAAATATATTAAAGTGGTAGATTTTATATATTACTCTAAAATGATGGGTGCTTATCCTAAGCTCTCTTTGCTTAAAAATCTTAAAATTGAAGCGGAGACAAAACGTTATTATCCTTATGGAAAATTTGCTGCACATGTTGTAGGGTATACGGGACGTTCAAACAAAAAAGAGAATGCTAAAGACCCTGTGGTAGGTGCAGTAGGGAAAGTGGGTAAAAGTGGTTTAGAACGTCATTACAACAAGGTGTTGGAAGGGGAACTAGGGTATGAAGTTTCTAAAGTAACCGCAACTAATAAAGCCATTGAAGTATTAGAAAAAGAGCTTCCTAAAGACAACAAAAATATCACATTAAATTTAGATATTGATTTACAACAGATGATTTATAAGCGTTTTGGGGAACATACAGGGGTCGCCATAGTGATGCGAACCAACGGTGAGATACTTGCCGCAGTCTCTTACCCTTCGTATGATCCCAATCTATTTGTGGGAGGTATCTCTTCTAAAGATTGGAAAGCACTACAGTCAGACTTAGCCCATCCTTTTACCAATAAATTTATTCATGGTACTTATCCTCCAGGATCTAGTATCAAAATGGGTATGGCTTTGGCATTTTCAAAGGCTTTACCTAATGTTTTAGATACTTCTGAACATTGTGCTGGATTTATTACTTTAGGTTCAAGTAAACATAAGTTTAGATGTTGGTCACGATGGGGTCATGGTACCGTAGGACTTAGACGAGCAATACGTGAAAGTTGTGATGTATATTTTTACAATAAAAGTCTCAAAGTTGGGATTGATGCAATAGCAAAAAATTTACATACCTTTGGTTTGGGTGTAAAGACAGGTGTTGATTTGCCAAAAGAGTATGCAGGTGTCATACCAGACAAAGCATGGAAGATGAAGCGTTTTAAACAGCCATGGTATAAAGGTGAGACGGTTATTTCTGCTATTGGGCAGGGATATGACTTGGTGACTCCTTTACAAGTGGCACGTTATACAGGTATGCTGGCTACTTCTTACTTAGCGACACCGCATATAGCAAAATCTATAGATGGTAAAATCGTCAAGCCTGAACTTAAAAAGATTGACTTTGATGCATACTATTTATCTGAAATACGCAAAGGGATGTATGATGTGTGTAATATTCGAGGTGGTACAGCGTTTAGAACGATGAGTAAACTTCCCATCATTGTAGCCGGTAAAACAGGAACATCACAGGTAACGTCTATTCCTCAGTCTACAAAAAAACGTCTTAAAGAATCAGAACTGGCATATTTTCACCGTTCAC
>Ga0256840_1004308_pt1 | contig 10759 bp, 8 predicted proteins | sample 355202metaG_FD_185969 | JGI IMG/M metagenome (GOLD analysis project Ga0256840, IMG submission 185969) | Hydrothermal vent microbial communities from Mid Atlantic Ridge, Atlantic Ocean - 355-202 | ecosystem: Environmental > Aquatic > Marine > Hydrothermal vents | place: Atlantic Ocean: Mid...
CATAATAAGTATTATTTTTCAGATAATTAGGGAAAATCGTATAATGCCGTTTTGATACGAGTTTGAAAATTGTTTTTCTTAACTCATCAATGTTTTCCTTTTTTATGGCAGATACAAACACTACCTCTTGATTGTTTTTCCCTAAATAGGAGGTTTTTAAATCTTCGAGCGTTGGCGTTACTTCTTTTTCTTCATCAAACTCTTCTTCCTCATCGTGCGCCTCCACATAATATTGGTCGATTTTATTGAACACCAAAATAGTGGGTTTATCTGCTGCACCAATTTCAATCAGTGTCGCATTGACTACTTCTATTTGCTCGTCAAAAGAAGCATGAGAAATGTCGACCACATGAATCAATACATCTGCCTCTCTGATTTCATCAAGTGTAGACTTAAAGCACTCCACCAAGGTATGTGGCAGTTTTCTAATAAACCCAACCGTATCTGTCAGCAAAAAAGGAATTTGATTGATTACTACTTTCCTGACCGTAGAGTCCACGGTGGCAAAAAGTTTGTTTTCTGCAAAAACATCAGATTTAGAAAGCAATCTCATAATGGTAGACTTACCCACATTGGTATAGCCTACAAATGCCGCACGTACCATCCGTGACCTAGACTTACGTTGTGTCGTGCTTTGCCTGTCGATTTTTACAAGTTGCTTTTTTAGCAAAGAAATTTTATCCCTAATAATCCTCCTATCCGTTTCTAGCTCTGTTTCTCCAGGCCCCTTCATTCCTATCCCTCCTTTTTGTTTGGAAAGGTGAGTCCACATATTAGTCAGCCGAGGCAATAAATATTGGTACTGGGCAAGTTCCACTTGAGTTTTTGCTTGTGCTGTTTTTGCCCTCAATGAAAAAATATCAAGAATCAACAAGCTACGATCCAAAATTTTACACGCTAATGCTTTTTCTAAATTTCTAACTTGTGATGGAGAAAGATCATCATCAAAAATCACCATGTCCACATCTTTCGCTTTCACAAAACTGATTACCTCCTCTAATTTTCCTTTACCCAAAAAGGTTTTTACATGGGGATGATCCAACTTCTGTACAAATGTTTCTAGCACCTTTACACCTGCTGTTTCCGCCAAAAATGCCAATTCGTCAAGGTATTCATGCGCCTGCCCTACTGGTTGGCTTTTCCTAATAACCGTTACCAATACCGCTTCTTCTACTTCTGCTGCTGTGGAATATGTGTTGCCCATAATTTTGTTGCAAATTAGTGCATGTTTTGGGATAAATCGAACTCAGGGCGTTATATTTGCGGCACATGAGGGTAGCCATTGTCATCAATACTTCTTGGAATATCTATAACTTCCGCTTGGGGCTTGTTAAATCTTTGATCGAAAGAGGTGATGAGGTAATTGCAATTGCTCCTAAAGATGGTTTTAGTGAACTATTGATACAGGAAGGGTGTGCTTTTATTCCGCTAGAAATGGATACAAAAGGCTCAAACCCAGTCAAAGATGTGTTTTTGATTTATCGGTTGTACAAAACTTATAAAAAAGCGAAGCCAGATATAATATTGCAGTACACCATCAAACCCAACATTTACGGGTCTATTGCTGCTCGTTTTTTGAAAATCCCAACAATCTGTAATGTGAGTGGTTTAGGCACGGTGTTTTTAAAAGACAATCTGCTTTCCAAAATTTCGCAGGCATTGTACAAGTTCGCTTTTCAGTTTCCCGCAAAAGTTTTTTTTCAAAATGGTGACGATAAAAAATTGTTTTTAGAAAGACGCCTCATGCTAGCAGATTTGACAGAAACAATCCCCGGCTCAGGAATTAATTTAGAAAAATTTCCTAGGGTTCCTACGCCTCACAATCAATCATTCACTTTTTTGCTTATTTCTAGAATCATTAGTGATAAGGGAATTTATGAGTTTATTGATGCAATAAAAATACTAAAAGAAAAAGGAGTGAAAGCCAGGTTTCAACTGTTAGGAGCAAAAGACCCTGAACATAAAAGGGGAATTAGTCTTGAAGAAATTGACCGGTGGATTCAGGATGAAACCATTGAATATTTAGGAATAACTAACAACGTTCAGCCATACATTGCCAAAGCGGATTGTGTAGTTTTGCCTTCATACCGAGAGGGCATGCCACGAACTTTGCTAGAGGCTGGGAGTACTGGCAGACCTATCATTGCAACAGATGTCCCTGGCTGCAATCATATTGTAGAAGATGGCTATAATGGTTTTCTTTGCACGGTAAAAAATGCCGAAGATTTAGCCGCTAAAATGTCAAAAATGATGATGTTGGATAAGGCGGCATTGGAAATCATGGGGGAAAACAGTCGGACGAAAGTTGAAAGTGCTTTTTCTGAAAAAATAATTATTAACAAATACCAAGAAGCCATTAACAGCATATTGAATTAAAGAAATAAAACCATATGATATTTAAAGAAACGGAAATAGAAGGAGTGATAGAGGTAGTTCCTACAATGTTTGAGGATACTAGGGGCTTTTTTTTCGAAACCTACCGGGCAGACAAATTCAAAGAAGCGGGCATAGAAGAAAATTTTATGCAGGCAAACCAATCCTTTTCAACAAAGAATGTATTGCGAGGACTGCACTTTCAGGCTGCCCCACATGGACAAGCCAAATTGGTACGCGTAATTACCGGTAAAGTATTAGATGTCGCTGTTGATATGCGAAAAAATTCTCCAACTTTTGGCAGACATGTAAAACGTGTATTAGACAGCGTCACTAGTAATATGCTCTTTATTCCAGGTGATTTTGCCCATGGTTTTTTGACATTAGAAAATACTATTTTGCAGTATAATTGTTCCAATTTGTACAATAAGACCTCTGAAAAAGGGGTTATTTGGAATGATGCAACAATAAACATTGATTGGGGAATAGAAAACCCAATTATCTCTGAAAAGGACTTGATTTTACCTACATTTGAAGCCTTTGCAGAAACATTGTAAATTAATTTATACTTTTGCCGTAAATAACTGAGTAGTGAAATTAGCAAATAACAAAACACTTCAATTTTTACTTTGGGTAATTCTCCTAAGTTCCTGTCAATCATATAAGCAAAACCTGTTGTTTCAAACAAATGGTGACATGCAATCAGGAAAAGTAAAAATCGCAGTACTGGCAGCTGAAAAGAATTATGTCATTCAAAAAAATGATTACATAAAAATTGAGGTTTATACCAATAAAGGGGAAAGACTAATCGATCCTGATTTTGAACTACTGAAAGGTAGCGGAACACAAGCAAACATTATGAATAGCCGGCCTGAGCCAGAATATTTAGTGCAAAAAACAGGGATGGTAAAGCTTCCAATGGTAGGCATGGTCAAGCTGGAGGGGTTGACGCTGCAAGAAGCTGATGCATTGCTACAAAAATTATTTTCTGAATCATATCAGGACCCTTTCGTCATTACAAAATATAATAACAAGCGGGTAATTGTATTGGGCGCTACTGGAGGGCAAGTGATTCCTTTGCTAAATGAGAATACCAGTATCATTGAAGTATTAGCCATTGCTGGTGGGCTTGAAAATAACGCCAAAGGACATAATATTAGATTGATAAGGGGTGCGCTTAACAAACCAGAGGTTTATGTGATAGACCTCTCCACCATCAGTGGCATGTCCAAAACAATTAAGCAAGTACAGCCAGGAGACATTATATACGTTGAGCCAGTAAGAAGGCCCGTCACTGAATCCATTAGAGATATTGCGCCTATCATTAGTGTCATCACTAGCACTTTGGCATTAATTGTTGCATTCAATAGTTTCAATAAACCATAGACCAACACCTTGATAGACCAACATAAAGATAACGACCTATACAGCGGTTTTGAGCCGACAGACGATGATTCAAATCCGTTTGGTGATGTTGATTTTGAAAAGCTGAGAAGTGTTTTTATTAAAAGCATCCCTTGGATTATATTAATCATTATTCTAATCAACCTTCTTGCCTATCTTTTCATTAGGTGGACTCCCCAAGTTTTTAAATCTTCCTCCAGTTTAAAGTTGGAAATAAAAAATGAGGCTAGTTTGTTGGGCTACAGTAATGTAATGGGGGATATGGGTGAAGGGCAAAATGCCAATACCATTTCCGGTGAAATTGAATTAATAAAGTCACGGTTATTTATCAATAAACTAATTGACGAAATTGATTTAGATATAAACTACTATTACTACGGTAGTGTTTTAGTGAGTGAGCGGTATAAGTGGTCACCCTTCAGCGTAGCATATACGATTAAAAATACAGGGTTTAATGACAGAAAAATTAATTTAGACATTCTGAACAACAAAAGATTTCTTTTAAAATATGAGTATGGTGATGAGGCGTTTTCTAAAGAGTATGGTTTTGGGGAAAAAATAGAAAACGCACATTTTATTTTTACCATTACATTAACAGACAACTACATTGGTGAAGAAAATAATGGGGGTTATTACTTCACTATCAATAGCCCAGGAGCTACCACAAGGTATTTAGAAGAAAACCTAGAGGTTACCCCTCAAAACCTCAGCGCAAAAACAATCAGTATTTCTTTTACTGATAATAACAAGCATAAGGCTCGAGACTTGGTAAACGCCATTGACACCATCTACCTAAACTATACGCAAGAGAAGAAGAACATCGAAAACAAACAAAAAATTGACTTCTTGAACAAACAGTTGGGGCAAACAAAAGAGCGGTTGGAAAGTTTTGAAAACTTTTTTGAGAGTTTTACCATTGAAAACAAAACGGTAAGTGTGGACAGAGATGTAAGTCGCATGATTGAGTTTATTAACACAATAGATTCGCAACGATTTGTTACACAGCAACAGCTCACAAAAATAAACACACTGCATAAAAAGCTGACCATAGATACGGTCATTGAAATAAGTAATTTTCCATTATTTGAAATGCCTCAAGAAATACGAGAGGCTATATTAGCGCTTAATGAGGCATACGTTAGCAATCAGCTTTTGCTTTCATCATATAAAGAAAATACACAAGCCTACAAAAAGAAGAAGGGAGAGATTGATCTGCTGAAAACAAACGTTACTAACCTTATTCAAGGTTACCAAAAAAAATATAGAGCAGATATTGCCTACTTCAAAAGCAGAAAAGAAACCCTGACCAAAGGGTTTAAAAAATTACCGTCGAAGGGTACTGAATATAGTAAGAAAAAAAGAGAATTTGACCTACAGGAGCAGTTTTATTTAGACCTTCAAAAAAGGAAAACTGAGTTTGAAATTGCAGAAGCGGGCACGCGTCCAGATTTTGTAATCCTTTCTCCCGCGAGCTTACCGCAGGCATCCATTTATCCTGAAAAATTAATGGTTTATGGTATTGGGGCTGTTGCAAGTATTATTTTATCGCTACTTTTTATTGGTATTGGATATTTGCTTCATAATAAAGTAACTAGTCAAAGTGAGTTAGAAAAACTCTCCACTGCCCCTATTTTAGGTTCCATTCCTTATAGCAAAGAGTCAGATTTTCCGCAATCTACTTTAGTAATCAACAAAAACCCAAAAGCAGGAATTACAGAAGCATTCAGGTCTATAAGAACCAATATGGAATTTTTACGTCCGAATAAAAACAATAAAGTGATAAGCGTTACCTCCACTATTAGTGGTGAAGGAAAAACCTTTATTTCTATTAACCTAGGGGGTATTATTTCAATGTCGAACAAAAAAGTAATCATTGTTGACATTGACATGAGAAAGCCAAATGTTCACCATGCATTTGATGATGACACCCAAAATTTTGGGTTAAGCACCATTCTTATCAACAAGAGTACTATTGAGGAATGCATCAAATCTACTCCCATGGAAAATATGGACTTTATTGCTGCTGGACCCAAGCCTCCAAATCCTGCGGAGTTAATCATGAGTGAAGAGTTTGACCAGTTTCTTGAGGTGCTAAAAGAAAAATATGATGTGATTATTTTAGATACGCCTCCTGTGGGTCTAGTGACAGATGGCATCTTGGTGATGAAAAAGGTTGACCTGCCTATTTTTGTATTACGAGCGGAATATTCTAGGAAATCTTTCTTGAAAAACATAAATCGCTTGGTCAAAACCGACAAGTTCACTGACCTGTCTTTGATATTAAATGCAATCCAAACATCTCGACATCAAGGTTATGGGTATGGGTATGGGTATGGGTATAACAGTCGGTACAATGCCAACTATGACTACTACGGCGGTGGCGATTCAAATGGCTCGACAAGTGCCTCTAGCATTAAAAAAATATTTACTAAAATGAAAGGCTAATGTTTGGGTTGTTCAAAAAAAAGGTAGAAGAAAACCCCTCCGTTGCACCGATATTGGTGGATGTCCATTCACATTTCCTGCCAGGCATAGATGACGGTGTTCAATCATTTGAAGAGGCACTTGACATACTAAGAGCATTTTCCGCAATGGGCTATAAAAAGGTAATTACCACGCCGCATATCTATTGGGACTATTACCCGAATACGCCTGAGATTATTTTGAAAAAATTGCATGTGCTAAGAGAAAAAATAGCGGAAACGGATATAGATATTAAAATCAGTGCCGCTGCGGAATATTTTCTTGACGACCACCTTATTAGCCTTGTGGAGAATAAAGGAAAGCTGTTAACTTTTGGGGAGAATTATTTATTGTTCGAAACTTCTTTTATCAACCAGCCAGCCTATTTGGTAGATACCCTCTTCAAAATCTTTGCGCTCGGCTTGACGCCTGTCATGGCACACCCTGAAAGATATCTGTACATGCATAACAACATCCAGCTTGCTGAAGATCTTGTAGATAGAGGTGTGCTGCTACAGGTAAATATTAATTCATTGACGGGGCATTATTCTAAAGAAGTAAAAAAATGTGCTGAAAAACTTATAGATAAAAATTTAGTTAGTTTTTTGGGAAGCGACTGTCATAATATGAGGCATGTTGGCGTACTGAAACGGTCGGCACAAACAAAGTATTTCAAAAAACTTGCCAATCAGCCTATTCTAAATAACACGCTTTGAAAATCTTAGTCACAGGAGCAACAGGTTTGATTGGTAGTTTTATTACCAAGCAATTAATCGCTGATGGGCATTCAGTAAGGGCGATGAAAAGAGAGCGCAGTGATCTCTCATTGGTTTTCGATATAAAAAACAAAATAGAGTGGGCAGAAGGGAATATTCTTGATGTCTCTTCTTGCAAAATGGCGCTGCAAGACATTGATGCAGTAGTTCACGCAGCTGCAATTATTTCCTTTCGTAAAAAAGACATTCCAAATATGTTTAAGACGAATGTGGAGGGCACAGAAAACTTGGTAAACCTTTGTTTACAAAACGGCGTGAAAAGATTCATTCATATCAGCTCTATCGCAGCAATTGGTCGAACCACCAAAAACACCGAAATATCTGAAAATGCGATGTGGGAAGAGTCCTCTATCAATTCACATTATGCCAAATCAAAATACCTTGCAGAGTTAGAAGTGTGGCGCGCAGGTGAGGAAGGGCTGGATGTTGCAATTGTCAACCCGTCTGTGGTATTAGGCCCCGGAGATTGGCTGAAGAGCAGCACAAGAATATTCAAATATGTATGGGACGAAAGAAAGTTTTATACAGAAGGAAAGCTAAACTACGTAGATGTAAGAGATGTCTCCTCGTCTGTCACCACGTTGCTCGATAATAATATTTCAGGAGAACGGTTTATACTAAGTGGTGGTAGCATTCTTTACAAAGATTTTTTTGAAAAGGTTGCCCAGCAATTTAACAAACAACCACCTACAATAAAAGCTGGGAAGTTGTTGTTAAACATAGCAGTAGCCATGGAATACTTAAGGTCAAAAGTCACAGGTTCTGAACCCAACGTAACTTCAGAAAGTAAAAAATCCGCTAGAATGATGTTTCACTATAAGAGCAATAAAATTAAATCTTCCTTTAATTTTGAATTTCGCCCGCTTGACGAAACACTAGACTGGGCATGTGCGTTATTAATGAAAAAAACAGCCTCAAAATTATAGAATGACATAAGAAATTTCTACCTTGTGTAATAAGCAAACAACTATAAATGGATAAAAATTTTAGAAGAAATAGAGAAGAGAAGGAGATTATAAAACAGTTTGAGAATTTTCTACGAACTAATCAAAATGGCTTTTTTGACTCTAGAACTTATGAAAAAATCATACAGTTTTATTTGAGTAAAAACAAAAACAATAAAGCACTCAAGGCATGTGAAATTGCCGCAGAGCAATACCCTTTTTCGGTGGAAATTACTGTTTTGAAAGCACAAGCACTTTCAAATTCGGGAAAACACGAAGATGCGTTGGAATTATTGGAAGAGGCTGGACACATGCACCCCAATGATGTAGAAGTAAACAACACAAAGGCTGATATTCTTTGCCAAACAGGCAAATATATTGATGCCGTTGCCATCTATCACGACTTGCTTCCCAACGTTGAAGAAAAGGATGAGGTTTACTATAATATTGGCATGGCTTACCAATTGGCAGGACAATATAAAAAAGCAGCTGCAGCATACAAAAATGCTATTGAAATTAATATTAACAACACCAATGCCATATACGAACTTGCTTTTTGTTTAGATGTTTCTGGGGAACTAGAAGCAAGCATTTCTTATTACAAAGCATTTATCGATGAGGATCCTTACTCTAGCTATGCGTGGTATAATTTGGGAATTGTTTATAATAAACTTACCCAATACGAAAAAGCTGTGGACGCCTATGAGTATGCTACCATCATTGATGATGGGTTCTCTTCTGCCTATTTCAATTTAGGCAATGCGTTGATAAGCATTGAAAAGTACGGCCTTGCTATTGATGCATTCGAGAAAACAACCGCACTAGAAGGCGCTAGTGACGAAGTGTACTGTAGAATGGGCGAATGCTTTGAAGGGCTTGATGAATTTGAAACCGCCATTAAGTATTTTAGAAAAGCACTAAAAATTGACGATAAAAATGGTGAGGCATGGTTTGGTATTGGCAATTGTCTGAGTAGGCAAGAAAAATGGATTCAAGCAGCACATTTTTTTAACAAAGCACTAAAAGCTGATGACAATAACCCACTCTTTTGGCAAAATCTAGCAGAGGTAGAATATCAAGCAGGAAATATTATATCGAGTATTGAAGCCTATCAGGAGGCGTGTCTTTTAGACTCCTCTAACAAGGAAATTTGGTTGGATTGGTCATTTATTTTCTTTGAGCAAGGCGACCATGAAAGAGCAATTGACATCATACAAAACGGAATAGAAGAGCTCACTGAGGATGCAGAGCTATATTACAGAGCAACTGCCTATTTAATTAGTGCTGGGAAATACAAAGAAGCCTTTGTTTATTTGGAAAATGCATTAATTTTGGACTTTGAAGAACACACGGTGTTGTATGAGTTTTTTCCTAGACTAGAAACCCAAAAAGCACTATTTAAAATTATAGAACAATACAGAACTAAATGAATTATACGCTAAGTAACATTCCCGAAAGAACAACAAAACCACGGCAAACTGGCTATACCATGGTCATGGACAAAGGGTTGAGTCCTCGAGAAGTTGAAGATTTTTTGAGTGTAAACGCTGACCATGTTGACATCGTCAAGCTGGGTTGGGGAACATCTTATGTAACGCCAAACCTCAAAGATAAATTAAAAATTTATGAAGATGCTGCTATTCCTGTATACTTTGGAGGCACTTTATTTGAGGCCTTTATCATTAGAAATCAGTTTGATGACTTTAGAAAAGCCCTTGATAAATATAACCTAAGGTTTGCAGAAGTATCTGACGGCTCTATAGAATTAGACCATGATAAGAAGTGTAAATATATTTCTACGCTTTCTGAGCAAGTCACTGTGCTTTCCGAGGTCGGCTCAAAGGATGTCACCAAAATAATTCCGCCATATCAATGGATTTCATTGATGCAAAAAGAGTTAGATGCTGGCGCTTGGAAAGTAATTGGCGAAGCAAGAGAAGGGGGAAATGTAGGACTGTTTAGAGACAGTGGCGAAGTAAGGCAAGGGTTGGTAGAAGAAATTTTGACAAAAATTCCTTCTGAAAAAATAATCTGGGAGGCGCCTAAAAAAGAGCAGCAAGTGTGGTTTATTAAACTACTAGGTGCCAATGTAAATTTAGGAAATATCGCTCCTAATGAACTAATTCCATTAGAAACTATCCGACTAGGGTTAAGAGGAGATACTTTTGATTTCTTTTTGGATCAGTTTAAGGAAGGAAAGTAGTTTTGTACACAAATAGGAAGGCGCATTTTCTATAATTTAATCGGCACTAACATGAACAACTACCTCACATTATTTTTGAAAGGAATCGCCATGGGTGCTGCCAATGTCATCCCTGGTGTTTCGGGGGGCACCATTGCTTTTATCACCAATGTTTATGAAGAGCTTATCGATTCTCTAAAATCCTTTGACTTAAAGGCGCTAAAATTATTAATGGGGTTTAAAATTTCCGAACTCTTAGTACACATTAATTTCAAATTTCTCATCGTGCTTTTTGCAGGTGTTTTTGTGAGTATCTTAAGCCTTGGGAAAATATTAAAATACCTTTTTGAAAACCACCAAGTACTGGTTTGGGCTTTTTTCTTTGGGCTGATTGTTGCCTCCGTTTATTTTGTAGGAAAGACCGTTTCCAGGTGGAACTTAACTAGTCTTTTAATGCTTCTCATTGGCACGGCCATTGCTGGATCCATTGCTTTCTTAAGTCCTGCTACAGAAAATGATGCGGTATTGTATTTGATTATTTGCGGAGTGGTTGCCATTTCTAGCATGTTGTTGCCAGGGCTTTCTGGCTCTTTTGTCCTGATTCTTTTGGGAAATTA
>Ga0256840_1004309_pt1 | contig 10752 bp, 13 predicted proteins | sample 355202metaG_FD_185969 | JGI IMG/M metagenome (GOLD analysis project Ga0256840, IMG submission 185969) | Hydrothermal vent microbial communities from Mid Atlantic Ridge, Atlantic Ocean - 355-202 | ecosystem: Environmental > Aquatic > Marine > Hydrothermal vents | place: Atlantic Ocean: Mid...
TCATTTGAATCTCTTTTTTTAACTCTTATAGCAATTTCTGTTCTTAATTTAATGTTTGTTATTTGTTGGCAATAGATTGGGTGGAGATGAGTTTGTAATAATTTCAAAGTATGTAGAAAAAAAGGAACTTTATAGTAAACTCGATAACTTGACCCAGAGTATATCTGCTACATATAAAGATGGCACAATAGAACTTTCAGCAAGTATAGGTGTAGCACACTATGATACTGGCATGACAATTTCTGAGTTAAAAAAACGAGCAGACATAGCGATGTATAAAGCAAAAGCTATGGGAAAGAACAGATATAATTTTTATTAAAACACTAAGAGAAAAACTCTTATTAGGAAATACAAACTATGAACTATGAATTTACTATTTTTATTATCGCTGCAATAGTTTTGGTTTATGGTTACTTTTCACAACTCTTACAAAAATTTAATATATCAGGTCCTATGGTTTTTTTACTCTTTGGAATTTTCTCTCCCCTCTTGGTTTTGACCTTATAGAACTTGGGCTTGAAGATAAGGCAGTAAAAATCATAGCCGAACTTGCACTTATAGTAGTTCTTTTCACAGACTCTTCGACTATAAATCTTAAGAGTTTGAAGAAAAACTATAAAATTCCACTACGACTTTTGAGTATTGGTTTGCCTCTTACTATAGTTTTATCTACTTATGCGGGAGTTTTATTTTTTCCAGATGCACCATTTTTATATATCATAGTAATGGCACTTATCTTAGCACCAACAGATGCTGCACTTGGTAAGGCAGTTGTAGTGGATAGAGATGTTCCAAAGCAGATTCGTGAGGGTATTAACATTGAGAGTGGACTCAATGATGGTATAGTATTCCCTTTGCTCATCACACTTCTTTTTCTCATCACTTCTCATGAGTCATTGAGTCATGATGGAAGCTGGATGGAGTATCTTTTTGAGCAGATTTTGTATGGTGGTATTATCGGTGGAGTGAGTGTTTTTACTACTGCGAAGGGACTCAATCATGCCATATCTAAATCATGGATGCAGAAAAGTTATGAGAACTTAACCCCACTCTCTTTAGCAATACTGACTTACTTTATAGCAGAACATTTTGGTGGTAATGGTTTTATAGCAGTTTTTATAGGAGGACTCTTTTTTGGTAACTTCTCGAACTACTTGACAAAAGATAAAGAGAACTTTTTAGAGAGTGAGGGAGAGGTTCTCATCCTTATAAGCTTTTTAGTTTTTGGTTTGACCTTTATTCCTTTAACATATGTGTTTTGGACACCAAAAGTGTTCTTATATTCAGTTTTAAGCCTTACATTTTTAAGAATGTTTCCAGTTTTTTTAAGTCTTATTGGGAGTGGCTTAACTCTTAAAAGTAAACTTTTTATAGGCTGGTTTGGACCACGGGGTATAGCTTCTATACTTTATGTGATGACAGTTGCTCAACATGTGAGTGCTGAGAAGATAGATAATGAACTTTTTGGAGTTATAAGTTTAACTATTCTTTTAAGTATTATCTTGCATGGTTTGAGTGCTAAACCACTTGTAAAGAGTTATGGTAAAGATTTAGATTAGTCGTATAAATTATTTTATATACTATTTTAGGGTATTATATTATAAACAAAACAGGAAAAAATATGTCAAAATTTGAAAATGTAACCGCAGTAAAAGCTGCAAATATCTATTACGATGGAAAAGTAACGAGTCGTACTTTAGAGTTTAGTGATGGAAGTATTAAATCTTTAGGTATTATGCTTCCTGGTGAGTATACTTTTGGGACTGAAGCAGCTGAAATTATGGAGATAATGAGTGGTGAACTAGATGTAAAACTTCCAGATGAAGAGTGGAAAACACTGAGTACTCCAGAGACTTTTAATGTCCCAGCAAACTCTTCGTTTGATTTAAAAATCAAAACGCCAACTGACTACTGCTGTTCATATATAAAGTAGAAAACAAGTAAATTAATTTAGATGCTTTGTGATTAGCTGTTTAAGACTACTCGCATCTAATGCACCACTGATTCTCTCTACCTCTTTTCCATCTTTAAAGATGATAAGAGTTGGTATACTTCGAATACCCATTCTAGCCCCTAAATTTTGCTCTTCTTCTGTGTTTACTTTAGCAAAAAGTGCTTTAAGAGGAAAATCTTTAGCAACACTCTCAAATGTAGGTCCAAACATCTTACATGGACCACACCAAGGTGCCCAGAAGTCAATGATGACTGCTAGCTCACTATTTACTACTACTTCATCAAAATTAGCCTCTTTGAGACTTATAGGAGCTGTATCCAAAAGAGATTTTTTACATTTACCACAGTTGGCTTTTTTATAGCTCTCTTTTTGAGGGACATTGTTTACGGATTGGCAGTGTGGACATACTACTCTCATGACTACTCCTTGAAGGATTTTATTGTTTCAGTCATACCAAAGTCGGGATGTTTTCTTGGTTCAAGAACAATCTGTGCAAGTTTCTTGTTGTCATTATTTATAATGATAGGTGCTAAAAAGTTTATATATGAATCTTCAAGAGGTTTTTGAATAATGAGTATATTGTAAACACTCAGTTTAGATGTTTCGTTTATGTCTAAAAGAATCTTAATATCCATAGGAATATCAAAAGAGTATTCTCTAAGTGCATAAGGGTTTACAACCGTAAAAGTGATATTTTCATTTTGTGTATCTTTTAGTGTTGAGAAGAGAGAATCTATCTCTGTAACAGTAACTTTGTGTGTGTCAGGAAAACCTAACAGTTCTCCGCGAACATCATAACTCATTGAATTTCCTTTAAAACAAGCCCTCTTCGTATTTTAAACTATTTGCTATTATATAACAAGAAGAGCTCTTTATAGTTGATATATTATAGCACTCTCCAATTCCAAAAGCAAATAAATTTTCATCTTTTAAGATATTTGCTCCATCACTCATATCTACTAAGTGAAGGCGGTTGCTCTCTAGTAGTCTAGCATCACTAACACCATTAAATTCTAATGTTATTGTTATCCAGTCAAATGCTCTTGCACTATCTTGAACTGCTAAGGTAATTTGGATTTGTAGGGGAGAGATGATGTCTAAAGAGCGAAACTCAGCATCTTTAAAATGCGAGAAACGCTCAGTAAATGCAGGGAGTTCCTTGAGTGTTAGAGGTTTCACGAATTAGTGCCTATTGACAACCAACACACTCCATACTTCTATCTTCAACATCACCAGCTACTTCAGGAGATTGTGAACGAAGGTAGTACGTAGATTTAAGACCGAGTTTCCATGCTAACATATAAATCTCATTAAGGTATTTACCACTCGCTTTATCAAGTGTGATAAAGATGTTAAGTGATTGTCCTTGATCTATCCACTTCTGACGAATAGCAGCGGCTTTTATAAGTAGTGTTTGGTTGAGATCATAAGCAGGTGTATAATAAGCCCAAGTCTCTGGAGAGAGTTTAGGAACAACAACCGGAATAAGACCAGATAAGTTTTCTTCAAACCACTTGCGTTTAAACACAGGCTCAATAGCTTGAGTAGTTCCTGTTAAGATAGAGATAGAAGATGTAGGAGCAACAGCCATTAAGTAACCGTTTCTCATTCCTTGTTTCTTTACTTTAGAACGAAGGTCATCCCACTCGTAAGTTGAAGCAAAAAGTCCACCACGGTCAACAAGGTTTATAACCTCTGCGTTTGCATGATCTTGAGGGAAGATACCACGACTCCATTTTGAGCCATTAAACTCAGGGTAAGCACCTTTCTCTTTTGCTAAATCAGCAGAAGCATTGATGGTGTTATAACAAACAGATTCCATAACTTCATCTATCTTATCAAAGTGCTCTTGTGTTCCCCATGGGATTCCCTGTTCTGCTAACATTTGTGCTTCACCCATAACACCAAGACCGATAGAACGCGACTTCATGTTAGTGCGTTTTACTTTCTCAACTGGGTAGAAGTTTAGGTCTATAACATTATCTAAACATCTAACAGCAGTTGGCACTATACGGTTTATATCTTCTTTTGTGTTGATACGTGAGAGGTTAATAGAAGCAAGGTTACACACAGCAGTGGAACCATTTACTTTTTCTTTCTCTACTACAAAGATTGGTAGTCCACCAAGTGAGTCTAGTGCTGTTACTTTTTTCGCTGGTTTTTCTATACCACTATCTACAGTAACAAGTTCATCTTCTTCATAACTAACACTATCACCATTTTCAAAAACAAACTTTATCTTGTAGTGATTTGGTTGTGTATTTTGAAAGATTTCAGTACAAAGATTTGAACTTCTAATGATTCCATAATGGTCATTCGGGTTAGCACGATTTGCATTATCTTTAAAACAAAGAAAAGGAGAACCAGTCTCAAAGTAAGAAGTCAGAATCTTTTTCCATAAGTCTTTTGCTTTGATGCGCTCTTTGATGAGTGACTCGTCTTGTTCTAGTTCAAGATAACGTTTGTTAAACTCTTCGCCATGTATGTTTGTAAGTTCACGAACATCATAAGGATCAAAAAGAGTCCAGATAGCATCTTCTTGTACACGACGCATAAACATATCGTTGAGCCAAAGTGATGGGAAAAGATCATGAGCACGACGACGCTCTTCACCAGAGTTTTTCTTCAGGTCTAAAAAGTCGTTGATGTCTATGTGCCAAGGTTCAAGATAAACAGCGATAGCACCTTTACGAGTTCCTAGTTGGTCAACAGCAATAGCGATGTCGTTTGTGATTTTAAGAAATGGAACTGTTCCACCTGCTGCGTTTTTATGTCCATCAATAAATGAACCCATAGAACGAACCTGTGTCCAGTCCCAACCGATCCCACCACCAAACTTAGAAAGCATAGCCATCTCTTGGTAAGCATCAAAGATACCTTCAATGTTATCTGGTGTTGAACCGATGTAACAAGATGAAAGTTGGTGACGAGTTGTTCTCGCGTTTGAGAGTGTTGGAGTTGCAAGCATTACTTCAAACTGACTTATCATGTTATAAAACTTTATAGCCCACTCTGTACGATTTTCTTCGCGTTGTGCAAGGAACATAGCAATAGCCATAAACATATGTTGTGGAAGTTCTATAGGATTTGAATCTCTATCTTTAATAAGGTATCTATCATAAAGAGTCTTCACACCAAGATAGTTAAAAAGAAAATCACGCTCAGGAACAAGGTGCTTTTCTAGCTCATCAAGATCATACAGATCTCTAAGTCCAAGAAGTATACGTCCTTCTTTTTCACCTTTGTCAAAATACTTTTCTAACTTACAGTAACCAGTGAAACCATTAACTTGGTGGTAGAGGTTAAAGATAAAAAGACGAGAAGCAACAAAAGTCCAGTTAGGTGCATCTATATCTATCTTATCTACAGCAGTCTTGATAAGTGTCTCTTGAATCTCCTTAGAAGTGATACCATCACGAAAGTGAATCTGTGCATCGACTTCAAGTTCACTCTGACTTACATTTGTCAATCCCTTAACAGCTGCTTGTGTGTATTTTTGTATTTTAGAGATGTCTAGCGGTTCTGTTCTTCCATTTCTTTTTATAACTGTTATCATATATATTTCCTGAATAGTTCAAATTCTTCACATAATTATTCTTTAAATAATTATATAAAAAATTGGAGTAAAAGTAATTGATTTTATCGAAAACATTCTTAAAGCATTTAAAAAAAATGAAGAAAATATTTGAAATATGTGAAGATTAATAAATCTATTTAAAGAGTATAAACTGTATTGATATTTAGCATAACCTAGAGGTTATACTAAAAGATAATTTAGCTGTTATTTAAAAACACGTTTGAAAATGTTATCAACATTCTTTGTGTAATAGTCATAGTTAAAACACTCTCGTATCTGCTCTTCGCTGAGTGAGTTTCTAAGTTCATCATCAGCAAGTAAATGATTTAGATATAAAGATTCACCTTTTTCATTTGTTGTAGCACGACCTGCTTGGATCTCTTCCCAAACTTTCATAGCATTTCTTTGAACTATTCTATATGCATCTTCACGACTAACACCTTGAAGTGGTAACTCAAGTAAAACACGTTGAGAGAAAACAAGTCCACCTGTTAGGTTTAAGTTCTTCATCATGTTCTCTGGAAAAATAGTAAGGTTTGCTATAACTCTGTTCATGCGGTGAAGCATAAAGTCCATAGTGATGAAAGCATCAGGTAGCCAGAAACGCTCAGTAGAAGAGTGGCTAATATCACGCTCATGCCAAAGTGCTACATTTTCCATAGCAGGAGTTACACAAGTTCTTATGATACGAGCAAGTCCTGTAATGTTTTCTGTTAGGATTGGGTTGCGTTTATGAGGCATAGCAGAACTTCCCTTTTGACCTTTTGCAAAAAACTCTTCCGCTTCATATACTTCTGTGCGTTGGAGGTGTCTTACTTGAACTGCAAACTTTTCTACTGAAGAGGCAATGAGTGCTAAAGTTGTTGCTAGTCTTGCATAACGGTCACGATGCACTACTTGGTTTGAACAAGGCTCAGATTTAAGACCTAACCCTTCCATCGCATACTCTTCAAGCTCAAGTGGTGCATGAGCAAAATTACCCATTGCTCCAGATATCTGACCAACTGCTATAACATCCATAGTCTGCTCTAGGTTTAAAAGGTGACGAGCCATCTCATCATACCAAACAGCAAGAGTCAAACCAAGAGTGATAGGCTCACCATGAATACCATGGCTACGTCCAACCATAAGAGTCATCTTATGCTCATATGCACGTACCTTGATAGACTCCATCATCATCTTTACATCATCAATGATAATGTTTAAAGAGTCTTTCATCTGAAGTGCTACACCAGTGTCAACTGCATCAGAAGAAGTCATACCATAGTGGAACCATCTTGACTCATCACCAAGGCTTTCAGATACACTTGTGTTAAACGCGATAAGGTCATGTTTAGTTATTGCTTCTATCTCTTCGATACGTTCAACTGAAAATGTAGCATTTTTAACAATCTTGTCTGCATCCTCTTGAGGAATCTTTCCTAACTTTGCCCATGCTTTTACTGCTGCTTTTTCTACTTCGAGCCATGCTGCATATCTTGCATGCTGTGTCCATTTTTCTACCATCTCTGGGCGTGAATATCTTTCTACCATTTTAATACCTTTTTATTAAGAAGTTTATTGCGCTAAAATTCGCTATATATATGAATGACATTTTACTCGAATATTCATAATAAACTAATTAAGGATGCACATTGCCATTTGTAAAAAACAAGTATATAGTAAAGACTAAACAGAGAGCGGTTTTTTATCTGATGAATGAACTTGGATATACTCAAAGAGAATCACAGCGGTTTATCTCTAAAGGTCGTGTCTTAGTGGATGGTGAAAAGATGGTTCGTACTGCTGGTGAGATTGAAGGTGAGATAGAGTTCATACATTTTGAGCCTATTACCAAAGGACTCAAGCCTACCTATGAATCTGAAGAGTTTGTTGTCTTTGATAAACCGAGTGGAGTACTTGTTCACCCTCAAACTAAACGCACACCCTATTCTCTCATAGATGAGTTAAAGTTTCAGTATGGAAGAGATGCAAACATTGCCCATCGTATAGACCAAGAGACTAGTGGGCTCGTTTTATGTGCTAAGAACAAAGTAAGTGAACGCGAGATTAAGATGATGTTCCAAGAGCGAGATATGAAAAAGAAGTATCTGGCAATGGTTCATGGGGAGATGAAAGAAAAGCTAGTTGTTGAGGCTCCTCTTCTGCGTTCACAAGACCAATCTAGTGCAATGGTTCGCATGATAGTAAAAGTTCACGAAGATGGTAAAGAATCTAAAACTACTTTTAAGCCGTTAGAGTATTTTGCTGATAAAGATATGACATTAGTAGAATGTTCTCCTCATACAGGAAGACAACATCAGATACGTGTGCATCTGTTTCACGTGAAACATACTATAGTTGGTGAGCCAATCTATGGACAGAGTGAAGAGATGTTAGTAAAATTTTTAGATAAGGAGCTTTCCTCATTAGATAGAATAAACAATGGTGGAGCCTCAAGACTTCTACTGCATGCTAGTGAACTTGAATTTGAGCTATATTCAACATTATATAATATTAAAAGCGAAACTAATTTTTTAAAGGTATGTTTAGAGTGTATGGATGTGAATAACTTTTAGTATAAAATAGTTTTATATTAGAAATTTCATCGAAATAATTAAATTTCTTGTTAGAAGCCTATTTATAGGGATTTTGAGAGATTCAATTAATATTTTCAGGATAAATTTATATAAATATTTTCTTAAATAGGAAAAGAATTTAATAATCTTTTTGTATATAGAGAGTATATTATTCACAAGTTAGAACACTGTGTGAATAATACACACTCTACTGTGAATTTAGAAATTTATAAAGAAAAGAAATAATATTTAAGAGGTGTTTTGAGAAAAGTAAGTTTTTTTAGTAAGATTTGATTTGTTATTTGTTTATAAGAAAAGTATGATATTATTACACTCAGAGACGGCCTCCCTGGTGTGTTGGTCGTTTTGCTTTTTGAAGAACGAATGAATTACTTCACTCGCTAAACCCCATTGTATCTTTTGATAATCTTTTTAACACGTGCTCTTAGATTACGTAGTGCATCAGAACTATTTTTACCATCTGCAGTAAGGTTCTCAAAGTCGTCACCAAGTTGTGCTTTAGCTATCCAGCCTATTTTATTATGGTATTTAATACCTACAAAACGTATATCACCGAAGTGCCCCTTACATAGTTTGTATATCTCTTTTATTCTATCAGAATCAATTTTTTCTGCCATAGTCTATTCCTTTATTTTAGTTAGAGCTATTTTAACATATTTAAAGTATTGTTTTAGTTACATTAGACTCTTATTTATCATCGTCTTTAAGTGCAAAGTACATAAAACTACCAACACCTACAACAAAAACTGTAACGATTAAAATTATTTCTCCTATATCTACACCACTTAATCCAACCATTATACCTCTCCTTCTATTTTTTCTTTGAGTTGACCACAAGCAGCACTTATATCTATGCCTTTAGAATCACGTATAGTACATAGTAGTCCATGTTTTACGAGATACTCTTGAAATGCCAGCATATCTGCTTTACTTGGTCTTTTATATGGGGTATCTGGATAAGGATTAAAATAGATAAGGTTTACTTTGGCTTTGATGTCTGAGAGTAGCTTCACTAGCTTCTTAGCACTACCTATGTCATCATTTTTATCTTTTATGACTAGGTACTCAAACATAACACGCTTACGAGTATCTATAGGAAAACGCTTCACAGCATCAATGATAGACTGAATATTATGTGCTTTATTCATTGGTATAAGCTCTGAACGTAGTTCATCATCTACAGCATGAAGTGATATGGCTATGTGAACACCTAAGTCCATATCTCCAAGTTTATCTATTTTTGTACTCAGCCCACTTGTACTAACTGTTTGGCGTTTGCCAGCGATGCTGAGTCCATCACTCTCTTTAAATATCTCTATCGCTTTAGCTAAGTTTGTTAGGTTATCAAGTGGTTCACCCATTCCCATATATACTATGTTTATCTTACGAGAATGTTTGTGTGCGTTATCTTTTTTGAGTGTTACTACTTGAGCTACTATCTCTCCTGCTGAGAGATCACGGGTAAAACCACCCTTGGCTGTTAGGCAAAATGTACAGCCAACTTTGCAGCCTACTTGAGTTGAAACACAGATGGTATATTTTGCTTCTTGACAGATATTTCCAGAGTCATCTAGCTGCTCTTCTTTCATCTTAAGCCAAACAGCTTCCATAGTTTTTCCATCTTGAAGCTCTAAGAGATACTTAATAGTTCCATCAGTAGACTCTTCTTTGTTCTTTATACTGAGAGGGTTAACTAGATACTTCTCTTCTAACTCTTCTTTCATAGCTTTAGGAATGTTTTTCATATCTTCATATGTAGAAGCATAGTTATGATACAACCAACCATAAATCTGTTTGACTCTAAACTTTGGACTTATAAGCGACTCTAACTCTTTTTTTGTATAGTCCATCAGAGATGGTTTTAAATTGCTCATTTTTTTGTTAGTTCATTTATACGTTTTTTTACATGTTCGGTTAAAAGTTTTTTAGCCTCTTCATGGTTCTTTAAAAAGTCTTCGTGAGCGTTAGCGTTAGTAAAGTTAGTGACACAAAAAACACCACCTGCAGGTATATTAAACTCCTGTGCTATTTTTAAAACAGCAAAAAATTCCATATTTTCAATGCCAACACCCAACTTTAAAAAGTTCTTTGTTAGCTCTGCGTTAGTGCTTATGTAGTTAGATGAGTTTACAACCATATCTTTGACATTAGTCTGATTTGTTGAAACTACATTATCAAGAGGTGTATATGCATCATTACTTAAAAATGCTAGTTCTATATTTGAAGCCGTTTTACTTTCTATGATGTCAAATAGTTTGGCATCTCCATAAGACCCTGCACTTCCAACGAAGAGTATAAACTCGGGTTTATCAAAAAGACAAAGTCTTGTCAGGTTCATAGCAATCTCTATTAGTCCAACACCCATTGGTTGCGCGAACTTAAATGTTTCGTTGTTTCCTGCACATATTATCATGTATTTTTTCCTTAAATTTTTTCAAAATTGAAGGGAACCTTTATTGTATTTATCACAAGAAAGGAATGCATCCCTTTCTTTACGTTAACACTTGGTTCTCTTCAGCAGAGGGCTCAGAATATAAATATTCTATAAGCGAACAGGTATGTTTTGTTCATGGAGATAATGTTTTAAGTCCATGATGTCTATCTCTTTATAGTGAAAGATAGAAGCTGCTAGTGCCGCATCA
>Ga0256840_1004310_pt1 | contig 10751 bp, 10 predicted proteins | sample 355202metaG_FD_185969 | JGI IMG/M metagenome (GOLD analysis project Ga0256840, IMG submission 185969) | Hydrothermal vent microbial communities from Mid Atlantic Ridge, Atlantic Ocean - 355-202 | ecosystem: Environmental > Aquatic > Marine > Hydrothermal vents | place: Atlantic Ocean: Mid...
ATTAATGTTTATGAGCACAATAGAATTAAAACAAGAACTACACGATTATATCAATCAAGGCGATGAAAAATTTGTAAAAATGTTTTATGAAATGGCAAAAGCCTATATGCAACAATTACAACAAGATGAATTAATAGCAGAATCCGAAGAAGATATAAAAGCAGGAAGAGTATATAATTTAGATGAAACTCAAAAAATTATCAATAGTTGGAACGCATAATAAAACCAGTATTTTGGACAAACCGAGCAATAACAGATTTAAAAAAAGTTAGAGAATTTTATATTGAAATTTACGGACTTGAGAAAGCAAAACAGTCCACGCAACAGATTTACGATGCAACTAAAATATTAGAAAATTCAGATTATGATTTTGTAAACATTGGAGCAGTTGATGATTATTTTAGCCACTTAAAACACGAATATCGAAAGATTTATGAACATTATTGTAAAATAACTTATCGAGAAGGAAAAGATAAAATTTACATTAATCGAGTTTTTGATATGCGACAAAATCCTAAAAAGAACAAATAATAATCCACGCAAATCAAATCCGATTTTTTGCGAAAAGGCAAAAATACCTTGTGTTTGTTTTGCTTTCTATCCACGCTTAAAAAAATAAAATTACTACGCTTTGTTCTTACAATCAGCACCTAACAACCTGAGTTCGACCTAAATTTACAATCAAATTTTTCAGCCTTTTTCTTAGACGAGGCGTGGCTTTGAAGGACTATTTTTAGTTTGAAAAGACATAACGAAGTATAAGGAAAAGACTGAAAATCCTTTGGAAAGCCTTCTAAACAGCAATCTTTGAACAATAAAAGCCTTAATTTAATATTAAATCTTCGTTTTTGTTATCCTACCGAGACTTCGGTATTACTATTTATAAGGCTTCTGTGATGTAAGTTTAGGTCGAACTCAGGTTAATAATAATCCTCTTTTAAGACGTTTTTTACTTTATCTAAAAAATAAATAAAAAGTATTATATTTGTTGTGATAAATGCAGTAGATACGTTCTTTTTTTTTTAAAAAAAGTAGTTCTAAAAGAGAGGTACAGGAAAAAAAAGTGTTTTTTTTTGTTAAAAATTCACTGATTACTATCCGTTTGGTATGCTTGTACCTCAGAGGAATTATCAAAGTCCACAGTATAGATATGGATTTAATGGACAGGAGATATGTTTAATGGTACGGAAAAATCAGATTTTACAAAAGACACTCAAAATATATTTTCAAATGACTCAAAAGAAAAAAAATAGTATAATCATAGTTTTTATTTTCATATCTATTTGGCTAATGTTTTTTTATTATTTGCAAAGTGGACGAAATTCCAAAGAAGCACAAATAAAAAATAAGATTTATATGAAAAAATTTAAAGAAAGTTATTTTAAAGGAAGATTAATAGATGCTAAAAATTCTGGTAGAGCAATACATTTAATCCTTGAAATTGATAGTATGAATATTGTAAGTAATTGTTGTTTTCCCGATATTATACAAGATAGAATGAACAAAAAATTATTAGAAATATCAGTAAGTAGAGAAGCGGTAAAATTGATAAAAAAAGGAGATACAATTTTTAAAAACTACAATTCCACTACTATTAAATATTACGAGAAAGGTAAAATAAAAACCTTATATTAATAATAATCCTCCGCTACCGCACGATTGCATCGTGTGGTACTACAAAAAAAGAAAGAAAAACTACTTTAGCAATAGAGTAGTTTTTTATTGTGCTAACGTTTGTATTTTACGCTTAGTAATAAAAACGTCAATAAAAGTTTTAACAACCTTTTTACCTATTACACTTAAACCATTATTTACAAATTTTATATTGCGAAGCCAAACTACCTGCTATAATTGAGAATGCTCGGAATTTATTTAGCCCAAAATTGAGCTACAATTCTCTCACTAAAAAAAATTTGTGCTCCCCAATTCTATTGGCATTTTGACTTTTCATAACGAAAACCTATGAATAATTCGGGTTAACATTCACGCAATAAATTAATAACCTGAGTTCGACCTAAACTTACATCAAAGAAGCCTTATAAATAGTAAGATTTGGATAATAAAAACGAAGATTTAATATTAAATTAAGGCTTTTTTTGTTCAAAGATTGCTGTTTAGAAGGCTTTCCAAAGGATTTTCAGCCTTTTCCTTATACTTCGTTATGTCTTTTCAAACTAAAAATAGTCCTTCAAAGCCACGCCTCGTCTAAGAAAAAGGCTGAAAACTTTGATTGCAAATTTAGGTCGAACTCAGGTTAATACTAAAGCAAAAAAAAACCTTAAAATGTTAATTTTAAGGTTTTTTATTTTACTTTTTGGAGTTACATCATTCCTGGCATTCCACCCATTGGTGGCGCTGCTACTGGAGTGTTTTCTTTAATATCTACTAAAGCACATGCAGTTGTTAAAATCATACCAGCAACTGAGGCTGCATTTTCTAACGCAACACGAGTTACTTTTGTAGGGTCAATAATTCCTGCTTTAAGCATACTTACATACTCATCGGTTTTTGCATTGTAACCAAAGTCCTTTTTACCTTCTAAGACTTTATTTACAACGACCGAACCTTCTCCGCCTGAATTTTCTACAATTTGTCTTAATGGTTCTTCAATAGCTCTTGCTACAATCTGAATTCCAGTTACTTCATCTAAATTATCTGTAGTTATTTTTTCTAAAACAGATTTTGCTCTTACTAAAGCAACGCCTCCACCAGCTACGATACCTTCTTCTACAGCGGCTCTGGTAGCATGAAGTGCATCATCTACTCTATCTTTTTTCTCTTTCATTTCAACTTCGCTTGCTGCACCAACATATAAAACAGCAACTCCACCAGCTAATTTAGCCAAACGTTCTTGCAATTTTTCTTTATCATAGTCAGATGTTGTAGTTTCAATTTGGGATTTAATTTGCCCTATTCTTCCTTTAATATTCGTTTTATCTCCACTACCATTAACAATAGTTGTGTTTTCTTTATCAATTTCTACTCTTTCACAAGTTCCTAACATGTCTATTGTAGTGCCTTCTAATGTAAAACCTCTTTCTTCTGAAATTACAGTTCCTCCAGTTAATATTGCAATATCTTCTAACATTGCTTTACGTCTATCGCCAAAACCTGGTGCTTTAACAGCTGCTATTTTTAACGCACCTCTTAATTTATTAACGACAATTGTTGCTAATGCCTCACCATCAATATCTTCGGCTATAATAAGTAAAGGTCTACCCGATTTTGCTACTGGTTCTAAAACAGGAAGTATATCATTCATTGTCGATATTTTTTTATCGTACAACAAAATATATGGATTATCTAATTCCGTTCTCATTTTCTCTGAATCTGTCACAAAATAAGGCGATAAATAACCACGATCAAATTGCATACCTTCTACAATATCAACATAAGTTTCCATTCCTTTTGCTTCTTCAATTGTAATAACGCCTTCTTTACCTACTTTATCAAATGCTCTAGAGATTAACTCACCAACTTCATTATCATTATTTGCCGAAATAGTAGCTACTTGTTTTATTTTATCGCCTTTACCTACTTTTTGAGATTGCTTATGTAATTCTTTTACAATTGCTATAGTTGCTTTATCAATTCCTCTTTTTAAGTCTAATGGGTTTGCTCCTGCGGCAACATTTTTCAACCCTTCTTTTACGATTGCTTGCGCTAATACAGTTGCAGTTGTTGTTCCATCACCTGCCAAATCGTTTGTTTTAGAAGCAACTTCTTTAACCATTTGAGCACCCATATTTTCTAATGGATCTTCTAATTCTATTTCTTTAGCTACAGTAACACCATCTTTTGTTATTGTTGGTGCTCCAAAAGCTCTACCAATTACTACATTTCTTCCTTTTGGACCTAAGGTTACTTTTACAGCATTTGCCAATGCATCTACGCCACGTTTTAATCCGTTACGTGCTTCTATATCAAACTTTATATCTTTTGCCATTTTTATTGTATTTATTTATGAAATATTTAAACCTTATTAAATAACTGCAAGAATGTCAGACTCTCGCATAATTAAATAATTTTTACCATTTAACTTAACATCTGTTGACGAAAATTTACCATACAAAACAGTATCACCAACTTTAACTGTCATTGGTTCGTCTTTTAAGCCTTTGCCAACTGCTACAACTATACCTTGCTGTGATTTTTCTTTTGCCGAATCTGGAATATATAAACCCGAAGCAGTTTTTGTTTCAACTGCAATTGGTTCAACAACTACTCTATCTGATAATGGGATAATTTTTATTTTACTCATTGTAATATGTATTTAATTATTATATTTTCTATAATTAATATGTCTAAAAGCATGCCATACAAATTATCATTTTTCAAACATACAAATAAATTGGCGTTTTATTACATTATTTTCGCAACTAACTGTATTTCAACACATAAAAAATGCCAACGTATATGACACGTTGGCATTAAATAATAAAGAGGGATTTTAAAAAATTGTATATTAATTATTTTGGGGTATTCTCTTTTTTAGAATCTTCAGATTTTAATGGAGCTTCTACAGTTTTAGCTGGTTCTTCTTTTTTTACTTCAACACCACTAATTGTTTCCTTAAGATTGGTTTCAGTAGTTGCTTTTTGTCTTGGAATTGCTAAATTTGATAACAATATAAGTGCAAATAATGAAATTGCTAAAGTCCATGTAGCTTTATCTAAAAATTTATTTGTGTTTTGTACTCCTCCTAATTGTGCACCTCCGCCGCCACCAAAAGATGCGTTTAATCCGCCACCTTTAGGGTTTTGCACCATAATTATTAGGATTAATAAAAGAGCTACTATTACAATTAAGATTAAAAATATTGAATAATTCATGTTTTGTGTTTTTGTATAAATTTTATTGCTTTAATTCTGTCTGCAAAGAAACTACTTTTTTCTGGATATTTCAAACTTAATATTTTAAAAGCTGAAATTGCTTTATCATACTTTTTTTGTTCTAAATAAACACGTGCTAAAGTCTCTGTCATTATATTGCTATTTTCAGACACACTTTTTAACGCTACATCTTTATTTATCTGATGTTTAGGCGGTTTTATTTTTGGTTTTTTAAGTATGAATTTTTCAATTAAACTCACTTGCTTTGACAGCTTATCTTTATTTAAATCTTTTTTATTTTTTTTTGAATCAGAAACATTTATAAGCTTTTTTGCTCTAATTATTTCTTTTTTTGGTGATAATTTCAGCCATTCATTAAAAGAAAACTCATCCGATTTATCAAAACTTAGAGGCTTACCTATTTCTAATTTATCCGTCTTGTCTTTTAATTCTGAGTTTAAAATTGTATTGATTTTTACTTCATCAATTATTTCTTTTTCTAAATGAGCAGTTACTTCTTTAGGTTTTTCTATCACAGTTACAGAATCAACCACTTCAATATTTGCTAATTTGTTTTTTTCTTTTATAATAGATGCTTCTACATTTAACACATCTGATGTTATAAAATCAAACAACACACTTCTATTTGTTGAATGCGCAGCAACTTTTTTTAAAAAATTATTATATTTAAAACTTTTGTTATTACTTAAACCTTTTAAATGTAAAACTTGAGCTGATTGAAAATAAGGAAATTCATCAATAATTGATTCCAACTCTATTACTTTATTTTTTGTAATAAGATTTGGATTAATTGATAATTTGACAAATTCTTCTTTATTCATGCTGCAAATTTAATCAAAAGATTTTATTACATATTTGGTTCTATCGTAAATTTAATAAAATACTCAACATTTAATCACAATATAAAACTCTTTTAGCATTAAAAATCTAATCTATTTAAATTATTTCTTTATTAACTTTCGTATTTTTATATTAAAGTATGCAAATATTAAGGTCATTATCGGACTTATTAAATTAAAAAACGCATAAAAAATATAATCATAAGTTGATACACCTAACGTTTTTGATTGGTATGCTCCGCCTGTATTCCAAGGAAAAAGTATCGAGGTTACTGTACCTGCATCTTCTAAGGTTCTACTTAAATTTTCAGGTGCCAAACCTTTATCTTCAAATGCTTTTTGGTACATTTTTCCTGGCACAACAATAGCCAAATATTGATCGGATGCTGTACCATTAAAGAAAATACAGGTTGCTGTTGTACTGGCAAACAAACCAAATGTAGAGTTGGCTACTTTTAATAAGCTATCGCTTATTTTTTGTAACGCACCTATTTCTTGCATAATTCCCCCAAAAAACATTGCCGTTAATATTAACCAAATTGTAGATAACATACCTGACATTCCTCCAGATGAAAATAATTCATTTTTATCTAATATTTCATTTCCTGATGGAATATATACACTTCCAGTCATGGCATTCATAACCCCTTTGTATGCAGTACTAAAAGTAAACTCTGTTGCACCTGCAATTTTCATGACAATTTCTGGTTGAAAAATAACAGCAAAGATTCCCGCTAAAAGTGTACCTACAAATAATGCCGATAATGGCTTTGCTTTTTTAAATATCAATACTATTACTACAATAGGTACAAGAAATAAAATTGGAGAAACATGAAATGTATTTTTAATACTTGCTATTAATGCAGAAGGATCTTCCATATTATTATTAGCATAGTTAAAACCTAAAATTAGAAAGAGTATAAAAGTAATTATAAAAGTTGGTATGGTAGTATAAGCCATGTACTTAACGTGTGTAAAAACATCGGTTCCTGCCATTGCTGGCGCAAGATTGGTCGTATCTGATAGTGGTGACATTTTATCGCCAAAATACGCTCCTGAAAGTACAGCACCTGCAATCATACCTAAAGGCAAACCCATTGCTTTACCAATACCCATTAACGCAATACCAATTGTGGCAGTAGTTGTCCATGAACTACCAGTCGCCAAAGATATTATTGCTGAAATCACTAAAGCGGCTACCAGAAAAAATGTAGGATTTAAAATTTGTAATCCATAATAAATCATCGTCGGAATGATACCACTAATAAGCCATGTTCCTGCTAAAGCACCTACCATTAATAATATAAATATAGCCGAACCTGTTGATTTTACATTATCTACGACTGCTTCTAACATGGCTTCATAAGAAACTTTTTTAGAAAAACCAATAATTGCAGCAATTACACCCGCAAAAATTAAGGCAAATTGATTTGCTCCACTTGTTGCATTATCTCCATAAACATATACGTTATAGCCTAATAAAATTACCAATACTACAATTGGCAAAATTGCCTGTACTAAACTAACCTTTACTTGTTTTAAATTCGCCTTCATAAAAAATATTTAGATGGTAATGTTAATCAATTTTAATGGATTTAAAAAATATTTTATTACTCAAACCTCAACTACTTAAAAACGGAATAGCAATTCTTATGAGATGACAAAAGAAGTAAATACAATCTAATACTGAATAAAAAAACCATTCCTCTGTGGGTTTTCAACTTTATATATTAAAAAAACATATCTTTGTAAAACCATGTATCATAAAATAATAAAACCAATATTAGATTTTAGTTTAGCCTTTTTTGCTTTACTAATTTTATCGCCTATTTTAATATTGGCAACGCTATTTTTAGCCATCGTTAATAACGGGAAACCTTTTTTTATACAATCAAGACCTGGTAAAAATGAAAAATTGTTTAATATCATTAAGTTTAAAACGATGAATGATAAAAAAGATAAGCAAGGCAATTTATTAAATGATTCAAAACGTTTAACAACCATTGGTAAAATAGTAAGAAAAACTTCGATAGACGAATTACCTCAACTTATTAACGTTATAAAAGGCAATATGAGCTTGATTGGACCAAGACCATTATTACCTGAATATCTACCTTTATATAACAAAGAACAAAAAAAACGCCATTTAGTTAAACCTGGCATTACAGGTTGGGCGCAAGTAAATGGTAGAAATACCATTAGCTGGGAAAATAAGTTTAAATACGATGTTTGGTATGTAGAAAATATTAGCTTTATAACCGATGTGAAAATAATATTAAAGACCATAAAAAAAGTACTTATTTCTGAAGGAGTTGCTGCCGAAGGAAGTGCAACAATAGGGAGATTTAAAGGAACAAAATAATTAAAAAAGAATATGAAATTATATGGCGCCAGTGGACATGGAAAAGTAATCATTAGTATTATTAAGTCAATGGGCTTAAAAATAAGTAAAATATACGATGATCGTGCTCCATTTGAATTATTGGGTCATCCTGTTGAAAAATTTGATGGCAATCAAAATGAAAATTTTATCATATCTATTGGCAATAATAAGATTAGAAAAAAACTTTCTAACCAATTAATTCATGTTAATTTTACCAAAATAATTCATCCAAAAACAATTATTGATCAATCGGTTATTATTGATGAAGGAAGCGTGGTAATGCCTGGTGCAATAATTAATGTCGATAGCAAAATTGGCAAACATTGTATAATTAACACTTCGGCTAGTATTGACCATGAATGTATTATCGCTAATTTTGCTCATATATCTCCAAATGCCACCTTATGTGGAAATGTAAGCATTGGTGAAGGAACACAAGTTGGTGCTGGCGCAACAATTATTCCAAATATAAAGATAGGTAAATGGTGTGTTATTGGTGCAGGAAGCGTAGTAATTAAAGATATTCCAGATTACACAATCGTAGTTGGTAATCCTGCACGAATTATTAATAAAAACACTTAAATCATTTTCCTAATCGCAATATTTATGCAAATTATGCGATTGCGTTCGCTAAACTAAGTTACTTTTTTCTGTTTTATCGGAAAAATATCACTTCTTTTTTCTGTTTAACCTTAAAATTATAGCAACAGGTTCTTCTTCATTTGACCTTGCAAATAAAATAAACGAGCCTTTAACAGGTAGGAAATTAGAGTATCAATTGTTCCCATTGTCGTTTGAAGAATTAGCCAATTACCACGGTTTGTTTGAAGAAGTAAAAAATTTACCAAACAGATTGATTTATGGTGCTTATCCAGAAGTGGTAACAAATCAAGGCAATCAAAAAGAAATTTTACAAAATTTAACCTCTAATTATTTATATAAGGATATTTTGGAGTGGAGTAATATTTAAAAATCGAATAAATTATTAAAACTACTCCAAGCTATTGCTTTTCAAATTGGGAATCAAGTTTCTTATAATGAATTAGCAAATACTGTTGGTTTAAATAAAGAAACCATAGAAAATTATATCGATTTATTAGAAAAGTCCTTTGTTATTTTTAGACCACATAGTTTTAGTAGAAATTTACGAAATGAACTAAAAAAATCTATTTTTACGATAATGGTGTTCGTGATGCTTTAATTAGTAATTTCAATCCAATAGAATTACGAAACGATGTTGGTGCTTTGTGGGAAAATTATATTGTTAGTGAACGAATTAAATATACATCGCATCATCAAATTTATCCAAATACGTATTTTTGGCGTACAAAAACACAACAAGAAATTGATTATATAGAAGAACGTAAAGGAAAGCTTTTTGCTTATGAATTCAAATGGAATACGCATAAAAAAGCAAAAATTCCAAAATCTTTTATAGTTGCATATTCTAATGCAGAAACAAAAATAATAACTCCTAAAAACTATCATGAATTTATTACAGAAATAGATTGAATTAATAATTAAAATATCAATTTATTATAATTTAAATAGAATAAAGTCATGGTTTTTTTTTGAATTATGATAGTGAGAAGACAATACTTTTTTAAATTTGTATTGCAAATCAAGTAAATTAGTACTTACTTTGTATAATATAAATCATACAAAAATGGATAAGATCTGGCTTTCATCACCTCACTTAACAGGTGAAGAACAAAAATATGTAAAAGAAGCATTTGACACCAACTGGGTTGCTCCTTTAGGTCCAAACGTTAATGGCTTTGAACAAGAAATTTGCAATTACACAGGTGCAAATCACTGTACTGTTTTAGTTTCTGGAACTTCGGCAATTCATTTGGCCTTAATTTTATTAAATGTAAAACAAGATGACGAAGTCATTTGTTCTTCCTTTACTTTTTCTGCTTCTGCCAATCCTATTTGTTATCAAAAAGCAATACCTGTCTTTGTTGATTCTGAAATGGACACTTTTAATATGTGTCCAATTTCTTTAGAAATTGCGATAAAAGACAGAATTGCTAAAGGAAAAAAACCAAAAGCAATCATTGTAGTTCATCTTTACGGAATGCCGAGTAAAATGGATGAAATAATTCAAATTTCAAAAAAATACGAAATTCCAATTATAGAAGATGCTGCCGAAGCCATTGGCTCAACTTATAAAGAAAAAGCAATGGGAACAATGACAGAAATAGGCATCTATTCCTTTAATGGCAATAAAATAATTACTACTTCTGGCGGCGGAGCTTTAGTTTCTAACAACGAAGCTCATACAAAGAAAGCAACTTTTTTAGCTACTCAAGCACGAGATGCCGCACCACATTATCAACATTCAGAAATCGGTTACAATTACAGAATGTCAAACATTGTTGCCGGTATTGGTCGTGGACAATTAGAAGTTTTAGACGATAGAGTAAAAGCACGTAGAGCCAATTACCAATTCTATAAAAAAGAATTATCAAACATAGCGGCAATTACTTTTACCGATGAGCCAACAGGTTTTTATTCTAACAGATGGCTTACTACTATTTTAACAGACAGTTTTGATACTCGTGAAAAAATAAGATTAGCCTTAGAAAAAGACAACATTGAAGCAAGACCTTTATGGAAGCCTATGCATTTACAACCTGTTTTTGAAAACTTTCCCGCTTATACAAATGGCAT
>Ga0256840_1004312_pt1 | contig 10739 bp, 11 predicted proteins | sample 355202metaG_FD_185969 | JGI IMG/M metagenome (GOLD analysis project Ga0256840, IMG submission 185969) | Hydrothermal vent microbial communities from Mid Atlantic Ridge, Atlantic Ocean - 355-202 | ecosystem: Environmental > Aquatic > Marine > Hydrothermal vents | place: Atlantic Ocean: Mid...
GAAAGAAGAGGGCTACCAGGAATTGCTCTTACAACCGACACCTCTGTTTTAACAGCAGTAGGCAATGACTATGGATATGATAGAGTATTTGATAGGCAAGTAGAAGCACTAGCTCGTGAGGGAGATTTGCTTATAGGGATTTCCACAAGTGGAAATAGTAAAAATGTTCTTAGAGCTTTAAGCCTTGGACGAAATATAGGCTGCAAAACTATTGGCTTTAGTGGGCAAGATGGTGGGGCGATGAGCGAGTTTTGCGACATAAACTTAGTAGTACCAAGCGACGATACACCTCGCATACAAGAGATGCATATCATGATTGGCCATATTATCTGTCAAGCGATAGATGATTCTTTAGTACCTCAATAACCTCATTTGCCTTAATGTTTTTCATGCATTCGCGTGTCTTAAGAGGACAAGTTCTTTTTATGCACGGTGCACAATCTAGGTCATGTGAGATTATGTAAGCATTCGGATTTTTCCAAGGTGAAGTTTCGTCGTACTTTGTAGGACCAAAAAGTGCAACAGTTGCTACTTTGTAAGTAGCAGCTATATGCATAGGACCACTGTCATTGGTTACAAAAAGGCTAAGTCCTGCAATCTTCTCTATAAGCTGTGTTATGTTGGTTTTACCTGCTAAGTTGTTTACTTTTGTAGTTATAAGTTTTTCAACTTCATTTGCAATATCAACTTCATTTGGTCCACCAAATATGACTATGTCATGAGTTTTAGAAAAGTGATTTGCTACCTTTGCAAACTCTTCAGGGTACCATCTTTTTGCACTACCGTAAGTAGCTCCAGGATTTATGCCAAGAGTTGGACGGGAGTAAGTAAAAGGTTTTTGATATAGCTTTAAATCTTTTGGCTCTACGTGTAGAGCTTTAGCATACTTTTCTACCTGATGACCACTATATAGATTTTTTTTGTACTGAATTTTCTTTGTTGCATCTAAAAACCATAAAAATAATTTTGATGTGTATGAGCTTCTAAAACTAATAGCTAAATCAAATCTTCCTAATTTTTTTGCTGCTTTATATAGCCAGATGAGTCTGGATTTAGATTTTTTACTTTGATCCACCTCTACATGTAAAGAGTTTGGATGAGCTTTTAAAGCTTCTGTTGAAACATAAGAGCCAAAAAAAGTTATCTTTGCATTTGCGTGTTGTTTTAGAACTTCTTCTATGCATGGAGTTGTCATGACAGTGTCACCTAGCCATGTTGGGAGTTCAATTAAGATGTTCATTTATGATCTTCATAGTCTCTTTAGCGTTTTTTTCAATGGTAAAGTTTTGCACTATCCCTAAGTTTTGTTTTTTTACTGCTTCAAGTTTTTTATTGTCTTTTAAAAGTTCATCTATTTTTTTTACTATTGAGTAGTCTTGGGGGGTTTGCATGATGTATTTGTTGTCTAAAATCTCATGAGCTCCATTTTGTTTTGTAGTTATGACTACATTTTTAAAACTCATAGCTTCAAGAACTACATTGGAGAATGGCTCATAGTGAGTTGGAAACAAAAATATATCGCCCATCGAATAGAACTTATCTACATCACTTCTCACCCCTGTAAAGATAGTATCTACATGTAGAGAATTTGCCAAGTTTTTGTAGTAGCTTATATTTTTTTCTTTCCCTATGATGATAAGTTTTACTCTATTTTTTAGTTTTGAAACTATTTTTATAGCTTCTTTTACACCTTTTCTCTCAAAACCACTTCCTACATAAAGAATTATCTTTTCATCTTTTAGGTTAAACTCTTTTTGTATACATGTGAAATTCTGTAAAGGTTTTATCTCAATTCCATTGTAGATAACTTCTATTTTCTTTGGTTCAATATTATAAGTTTTTATGATTTGCTTTTTTATCATGTTTGAATTTGCTATGATTTTTTTTGAATTCTCAAAACACCTTTTTTCGAGGTATAAATAAACTATATTTAAAGGGTTAAATCTTCTTTTTTTGGTTTTTAAGAACTCTTTATGGACCCCATCACCTGCTCTGTATATATCAGGACAAGATACTCGTTCTAGTGAAAAATAAAATTTATGCTTTTTATTTAGACAGACTTGTAGGTTGAACCATACCGCCTTAATCCAAGAAGATAAAAATTTTGGAGCAGTTGAGTTTACGACCTCACACTCTATGTTTTGTTTTTCAAACTCTTTTGTAAGTCTTAAAAGATAGTTCTCAGCCCCACCAAATTTGGTTTTATTGGCTCGAAGTAGGGTTATTTTTTTCATATTTTTCATTCAGCATATAAATCAAAGAAAATCCAACTATAATAAAAAAAGTTTCAAGCATGTGATCTCTCATATTACTATCTACAAGAAATCTACTAAAAAATCCAGTTATATTAAAAAATAGAATAATTGAAAAATAACTATTATATTTTTTAAAATATATAAATGAAATATACATAAGATAGAAACAGAAAAATGACCAGATTAGTAGACCAGGAATTCCTATACCAACACCTAAATCAATCAAACCACTATGAGAATGACCTATATGTTTTTCTAGGTTATATTTATTTTTTATTCCATGTCCAAAAGCGTTTCGTCCAAATCCCAAACCAAGTGGATTTTCCATTATAAGTTTTAATCCTTCGTAAAACCAAGCAATTCTTAGATAATTTGATTCTGAGACAGTTTGTCCATTACTTAATTTTGGATAGGGGTGTTGTTTGCTATTTATCCATGCTTGATTACTTTTTGTATTTAATGCAATAGGTATAGTTTCTATTAAAGTATTCCATCTATTGTCTTTTTTAAAGTTGTATATAGCAGGTATTGATAGAGACATTATTAGAATTAAAGACATTATGATTTTTGTTTGTTTTGATAAATAATTGTTTTGATAAAAGGAAAAGAATATACCAGATACTCCAATAAATATAATTGCAACTACACCATTTCTAACACCTTCAAATATAGAGCTAGCAATTGTTAAGATAATTATTAATAATAAGATTAAGTTATTTATATTCAAATAATATTTTTTTGTTTTAAATCTATATATGATTTCAGCTACAATAAATGATAAAAGTATATTGGTTAAGTAGTTTGCTTTGTCTGGTCCGCCAGTAAGTCCGCCAAATCTAGAGATCATAATTTTGTGTTCTAAATAATATTTAAGTGCATAAAGATCTATATAAAGAATATGTATAAAAAACATTAAAAATATAACAGAGTATATATTTTTTTGAAAAGAATTATCCTGATATGATGAGTATATTGCAAGAAGAATAAAGCAAATTATATAAAGTATAGGAGTAATCCATTGTCCCCTAATTTCATTCAAACTCCATTTTGTTTCATTTGAGATAAAAAATGCCACTATAAATATCCAGATAGTTAAAATAGCTAAAATATAAAATATTTTTTTTAGTTTATTATTCATTTTATAATTTTTATATTGCTTCCAGAGAAAAATAACACTTAATAAAATCAATATAGCAGATATGTTTCTAATACTAATAGTATGAGGTATAGGTAATATAAATATTAATACACCTACAAGAAATAAGAGCATATTATTTACCATAGGTCAACTTTTAACATTGAGTTTTTTTGAAAAACTTTGATTCTTGAATGAGTGTTAATAACAGTTTCTTTATTGGTAGAATTAAAAATAGCAATAGTATCTTTATTAAGCCCAATCATTATATGTAGTGGCCCAGAATCAACACATACAGTTAAATCTACATTTTCAATTATATTTAAGAAGTTTTCTGAAGATTCTTTCGTTTTTTTTAAATGAAAATAGCTATGTTCCTTTATTTTGTAGTTCATATCAATAGATGCAATTGTAAAATGTGCATTGTTATATTTTTCTTTCAGCTGCTTAATTAATTTAGTTGTAGTTTCTTTTGATATACTTCTATACTTATCTGTTGATTCTGGACATATTAAAATATGCTTATATTCCTTTTTTAGAGATATATTATGAATAGACCAATTTTTTTCTGGTAACTTTAGATATTTTCTTACTATATTGTAGTGATTAACTATTTTTGGTTTAGTAAATTTTTTATAACATAAGAATTTTTTACAAAAAGAGATAAAATAGCAGCTATCTAGTCCATTGGACCAAGGGTTGAAACCTATATCAAATTTTTCTTTCTTTAGTAATTTAGTTACTTCAAGAAACTTAAAAATATTTCTTTTATTTAATCCAATAACCTTTATATTGGGTAATATTTTTTTTACATAGGGAAGCATTTGTTCTGGACAAAGAATTAAATATTTTTTAGTATGATATTTAAGGATAAATTCTTTTATAATAATTAGATTAATTATTGTATCTCCATATCTTGTAAAAATTGAAAAAAGTATTTTTTGTGATTTGTCTATGTCATTAATAGTAAATTTTTTATCTTTATAGTGTTTCATTTTGTATTTTAAAAACGTATTTATCATTAGTTACCTTGTAATTTTCTAGTTTTTATTTGTTTGCAGGGATTTCCAACATTGATTGTATGTGGTTTTATACTCTTGGTAACAATACTTCCTGCTCCAACTATAGCACCTTCTCCTATAGTAATTCCAGCCATAATCACAGAGGAAGAGCCTATCCAGACATTTTGTTCGATTATTATATCTTGTGATATGTATGGTTGAAATTTGATTGGTATATTTATATCTTTAAATTCATGTTGATAGCCTATTATATTTACTCTTGGTCCAATTAAAACATTTTTACCTATTTTTATTTTACTTCCACCTGTATATATTAGTGAAAAATTATTGATTTCTGTTCCTTCTCCTATTTCAATTGAGCCTTCCCTTGCTTGAAGTTGACAAAAATGGCTTAATGAAACCTTGTCATTTAAAGTAATATTACCTCCTTTTGAAGAGTCTAAAAATACATGTCGCATTATCTTCACTTTTTTACCTATAAAAATATTGTCATAACCTTTTATATAAGAAGAAAGTGCTATTTTACTTTTTTTATATATTTTATTTTTTAAAATAAAAATTATTTTTTTCAATTAAATCCCCTTTATAATATCAATATTATACTACATACTTTGTTAAAAATAAATATTTTTATATTTTAATCAGCTTTAAATATTCTTCATAAACTTCCTCTACAGAGATTAGTTCCATTGCTTTTTGATCTCTATATTTTTTATGTTTGGTATATATAAGACCCCCATCTTTTTGAATAATTTTATGAAGTTTATGATCTTGATATGGACCAAAAATCTGACTATTTGTAGGAGAAAAAAGACATATGGTTGGAGTTTTTAAAGCAATTGCTAAATGCATAGTCCCCGTATCATTTGATATAAGTAAGTCAATATTATTTATTGTTTCTGCAAGTTCATTTAATGTTGTTTTAGAACAGAGATTTGTTATTCTATGAGATAAAAACTTAAATTCACTTAAATATATTGAAGTCATTTTTTGCTCAAAATTGCTATGTCCAAAAAGTATGATATGAGTATCAGGATCATTTAAAATTTCTTTGGATAGTTTTATAAAATTTTTAATAGGCCATATTTTATATATGTCTTGAGCTCCAATTTGTAATCCAATTAATTTTTTATTTTTTGGCAATCTAAAATTATTAGTATTTGTAATTGGAGAAATTTCCATATTAGTTTCTATAATAGAAGGATTGAATAGACGAATTAAATCTAATTTACACTCAATGTCATGCTGTATTTTTTTTACAGGTTCGTTGTAAAAAATATCTTTAAATTCATGATTTGTATTGTGCGTCATTTTTAAAATATTTGATGCACCACTTAAAATAGAAAAGAAGATATCTTCTGGTCCATTTGAATGAAACAAAAAAATAGTATCAATTTTTAGTTTTTTTAGTTTAATAATTGTTTTAACTAAATTTATGAAACCACTTTTATATTCTATAACTTCATCAGCATAAGAGTAGTCTTTAAATAAAATAGATATTTTTTTATCTAATAAAAAAAATATCTTTTTTTTAGGAAAACTTTTTTTTAGGCTTTTAATAGCTGGAGTAGATAATAATGTATCACCTAGACCTGTATTTGATACTACTAATAAATTATGAAATTTTGTTATATCTGTAGGGCTTTTCCAATGGAATAAGAATTTATTGAAAAGATGAATTATTTTCATTGTGCACCCAAAATAGTTTTATATATATCTATAACTTTATTTCCCATTTCTGCTTCTGAAAAAATTTCTACTACAGATGCTCTAGCTTTTTGTGAATAATTTTCTCTTAGTTTTTTATTATTTATCAATAATGATACCGCTTTAATCAGTTGAGGTAGATTATTTGGTTCTAGAAGAATAAAATTATTATTTTTTAGTAAATCTTTTGTACTGCCTACATCTGTTGCAATTACAGGTTTATTCATCATTAAAGCTTGAATGACAGACTGAGGTACACCCTCATTTTTATCTGAAGTTAAAATAGAGATATCTAAAGCAGATAATAAATTATAAGGATTACTGATATGGCCTAATAATATAACTTTTTCTTTAAGATCTTTTTCTTTTATCATAGATTTAATTATTCCTTTTCTTGGACCTTCTCCTGCAATAAAAAATTTACATTGGGGAAATATTTCACTTACCTTCTCAGCCATATCTATAAACATTTCATGCCTTTTAAATTCTCTAAGAACTGCAATTATTCCGATTGCAACTTCTCCTTTATCGATGCCATATCTTTTTCGCTCTTTATCTCTATTGAAATTTATAGGATTAAACAAAGTACTATCAATACCTGTTGGTACTGATAGTACTTTTTCAGGTAAAATACGATTGTTTTTTATCATGTTGAGTCTAACACTTTCACCTGTCGTCATTACAAAATCTGCTAGTTCATTAATAAAGTTAAATCTAGAAGGATTTATTTTATTAGATAGATGTCGAGTTCTTATAAATTTAGCTCCAGCTAACTTTGCTGCAATTCCTCCAGTCCATGAATCTTTACCACTATGAGTGTTTATTATATTAAACTCATGTTCTTTTATTAATTTTATTAATTTAATAATTGTTGGAATATGGTAGTTTCCCTTAAAAGGTACTACAAAAACTTCAAAATTATTTTTAAGTGCCTGCTCTTTTATTTTTGATTTATCTCTACATGCTAATGCAACATAAATACCTAGATTTCTAACAGCTTTCATTTCACTGATAATACGTATCTCTTGCCCACCCCATCCATCTGACCATTCTGTGTGTAAAACTTTTATCATTTTTTCTTTCTTGTAAATAATTTCAATATTGGGTTTATACTCTCCAAAATGAAGTATATAATTCTTACTTTAGTAGAAATTTTTAACGGCTCAAGAGTATTTTCCTCTATATAGTATATCCATTTTGGCATTAAAAAGTCTAATGAATATTTTGTGACATAGTTAAAACTTTCAATACATAAATCATTATATTTTTGTTCATCTAAATTCAATGTATATTTAATTAAGTCATATACATTTTTTTTAGTAAGATAGCAATTTTCTTCACCTACATTATAATATGGAAGATTATGTAAATACCCATGAGTCTTTGCCTGAGTATTGTTTTCTATAGCAACGATTGATGGTACTTTACAATAACTTGCTTCTATTGCAGAGGTCCCCATTCCTACAAAAAGATATGCATTTTGTAAAACTTCTTTCAACTGAGAATAGTCTATTTGACCTTTTAGAATTATATTGGTTTGTAGATTATAATTATCTATTTTTTTTTGCATTTCATTATATAGAGTCCCATTTCCATAAATATGGTATTCAACTTTATACCCTTTGTTTAATAATTTTTGTATGATATCAATCATATATAAATTATATGTTTTAAAAGGAGTTAATCTTCCTATTGAGACAATAAGATATTTTTTTGTATTTTTATTTATGTTAATAAACATATTTTTATCTACAGGTAGAGGCCAAATATGTGAATTGTAAAAAGAAATATCTATATTTTTTTCATGTAAATATTTACAGTCATTATTCATAAATAACAAAGATTTAGAATCTATATTCTGAAGTAAAAATTTATAGGTAATTTTTTCGGACAGATGTAAATCATGATTATAATAAGCTCTAGGATGATAAATACCAGAGATATACTTACATTTTAAATTTAAAGAATTAATTATATTTAAGGCAATCCAATTTGATTTTGGATGAAAAGACATTGCAATATCTATAGAAGTAAGATTATATTTTTTTAATATTAATTTTGTAAAAAAAGGAATATAAAGAAAACTATATATCTTATTTAATTCAATAATACATATTTTAGAGTTGAATTTTGTTGATAAATTACCTTTTTTTTTCATAATAATTGTTAATGTATAATTATGCATAATTAACCAATTGCTCATTCGCAATATAAGAGTTTCAATTCCACCAGTATCAAATTTATCATAAATAAATAATATATTTTTTGACATTATATATACTTATTTAAAACTTTAACTATTTTTTTTGTTTCTTCTAGACTTTGAACGCCACTAATTGGTAAACTCAAAATTTCTTTATGGATTTTTTCTGTTATTTTAAAATTAAACTTACTCCATTCTTTGTAGGCTTCTTGTTTATGAGGTGGTTTTGGATAATGTATTAGAGTCTGCACGCCATTTTTTAATAAATATTTTTGTAATTGATTTCTATTTTTTGTTCTAATGACAAAAATATGCCAAACACTATCTGTAATTATCAGAGGTAATTGTATATTATGATTTGTTATGTTTTCAAGGTAATACTTAGCTATTGCCTTGCGTTTAATTATTTCTTCATCTAAGTGCTTAAGCTTTATTCTTAGAATAGCAGCCTGTAACTCATCTAATCTACTGTTTATGCCCTTGTAAAGGTTTTCATACTTTTTATGACTTCCATAATTTGCTATTGATCTAATAGTATCGGCTAATGTATTATCATTTGTAGTAATTGCTCCTCCATCGCCTAGGGCGCCGAGGTTTTTTCCAGGGTAAAAACTAAATCCACTTGCATCACCTAAATTTCCACACCTTTTATCTTTATAGTAGGCCCCATGTGATTGTGCTGAGTCTTCTATTACTTTTAAGTTATATTCCTTAGCAATACTATTTATCTTATCTATTTCACAGACCTGACCATATAGGTGAACAGGCATAATAGCTTTTGTTTTTGGGGTTATTTTTTTTTCTATCTCATCAGAGTCTATTAAATATATATTAAGTTTTGGCTCTACTAATACTGGTACAAGTCCATTTTCTGATATTGCTAATATAGAAGCAATATAAGTGTTTGCAGGAACTATTACTTCATCCCCATTTCTTAGTATCCCCATCTCTTTATAGGCTCTAAGTATCAGTGTCAAAGCATCAAGTCCATTTGCTACACCTATAGCATATTTACTCCCACAATAAGCTGCAAATTCTTTTTCAAAAGCGTTACATTCTTTACCGTTAATATACCAACCACTATCTATAACTCTTTCGCAAGCATTAAGCATCTCATTTTTATACTGTTCATTTATTTTTTTTAAATTTAGAAATGGAATCATATATTTTTTCCTTTACATCTTTTACAGACTAAAGATTTATCACACTTGTTTCCGCAAGCACATATATAGCCTCGCTTTGAAGCGGGGTTACCATACCAAAGCTCATTTTCTCCTATATCTTTTGTTACTATACTGCCTGCACCTATCATTGCATACTTGCCTATTGTAATGCCTCCAATTATTGTACTATTTGCACCAATAGAAGAACCTTTTTTAATAGTAGTTTTTAAAAACTTATTTGGATATTTTTTACTCCTTGGTGTAAAGTCATTTGTAAAAGTCACATTTGGACCTATAAAGACATCATTTTCTATAATTATTCCATCCCATATCTGCACTCCACTTTTAACTGTAACATTGTCTCCAATGACAACATTATTTTCAATGAAAACATGAGCATTTATATTAGAATTGTTGCCAATTTTTGCACCTTCTAAAATAACACAATATTGCCAAATAGTTGTATTTACACCTACATTAGTAGATTGTACATCTGATAGTTTATGAATCATGATTTACTGCTTTTAGATAATCACTATAACTTGTGATGTAATCATTAGGATCATAATAGGAATTAGCCATTACAAGAAGGATGCAGTCATCACTGAAATTATGCATACTTCCCCAAATAAGAGCATCTTGAAAAAGCCCTATATTTGGTCTATCTAAATTAAATGTTTCTTTATTTTTACCATCATCTAGAGTAACTTGACAGCTTCCATTAATAGCTACTAAGTATTGTTTTGTTTGGTAGTGTGAGTGGTTTCCCCTAGATATGTCTGTTTGTGTACCGTATATATAAAAGACTCTTTTTATATTAAATGGAACTTGCTTATTTCCTTCAAGTGCAATTAGTTGGCCTCTTTTATCTCCTAGTATTTTAAATTTATCTATCTTACTTATCATTATATTTCCTTAAGTACCATTCAACAGTTTTCACAATACCACTATCAAAATCTTCATCAGCTTTCCAGTCAAGTTCATTTTCTATCTTAGTGGCATCTATGGCATATCGTCTGTCATGTCCTGCACGGTCTTCAATAAAAGTTATCAAACTTTTGTATGAGGAGAATTTTGAATTATTTTTAACAGGATAGACTTCATCTAGTATTTGACAAATTTTATCTACTATCTGAAGATTTGTTCTTTCATTTCTGCCACCTATGTTATATACATTGCCCTCTTTGCCTTTATGAAATACCAAATCTATTCCCTTGCAGTGGTCAAGTACATATAACCAGTCTCTAATGTTTT
>Ga0256840_1004313_pt1 | contig 10738 bp, 6 predicted proteins | sample 355202metaG_FD_185969 | JGI IMG/M metagenome (GOLD analysis project Ga0256840, IMG submission 185969) | Hydrothermal vent microbial communities from Mid Atlantic Ridge, Atlantic Ocean - 355-202 | ecosystem: Environmental > Aquatic > Marine > Hydrothermal vents | place: Atlantic Ocean: Mid...
AAATTTCATCTACATGTATAGATGATTTAGAAAAAGTAGAAAACCAAGAAGCTTTCGAAAAACTGTTTAGTTCAGTCGAAGTAGCCGATAAATCTTGGATTTTTGAACAATATGATTCTATGGTTCAAACCAATACGATAAAAGCCCCAGGAAGCCTAGATGCAAGCGTTATACGTGTTAAAGAGAATGGAAAAGCCTTGGCAATGAGTAGCGACTGTAATCCTAGATATAACTATATAGACCCAAAAGGTGGAGCAGCAGCCGCAGTTATGGAGAGTGGTCGTAATGTTGCAATGAGCGGTGCAAGACCATTAGCAATCACAGATTGCTTAAACTATGGTAATCCAGAAAATCCAGAAATTATGTGGCAATTTGCGCAAGGGTGTTATGGTATCAAAGAGGCTTGTTTAAAACTAAATACTCCTGTTGTCAGTGGAAATGTATCTTTATACAACGAAACAAATGGTGTAGGTATCTATCCAACTCCCGCGATAGCTATGGTAGGGTTAAATGATGATGCGAACAAAGTAATTCCAAGTTCTTTTCAAAATGTTGGAGCTTCATTGTACTTAGTAGGTGAAACCAAAAGTGAGTTTGGTGGAAGTCTTTATATGAAAGAGTTATTTGATAAAGTTGAAGGTAAATTACCAAAAATAGACTACGATAAAGAGTTAGCTCTTTGGGAGTTGATAATTGAAGCCAATAAAGCTGATGTGATAAGTGCAGCAAAAGATGTCAATGTTGGTGGTATAGTGATAGCTTTAGCAAAGATGAGTAGTGTTAGTGGAAAAGGCGTTAAATGCAGCATCGAATTAGCTGATGGTAAAGATATGTTCTCAGAGAGTTTTTCTCGCGCAGTAGTTGAAGTAAAAAATGAAATTGTATTTGAAAATATGGCAAAACAGTTTGACATAAGTATAGTCAAAATTGGACAAGTGGAAGAAAGCGGCTTTACATGTAACGATGTATCAGCTGATTTGGAAGCTATGAAAAACAGTTATTTTAACAAGTTCCAAGAAGTCGTAGAACAAGATATATAATATAAAGGATAGATATTTATCTATCTATCCTTTAATGCTTTATCCATTCTTTCCAATCCTTTTTTCAGCAGTTTTTTTGGTGTCCCAAAATTTAATCTAATGAAGTTTTTATTACCAAATCTATCTCCTTCACTAAGCCCTACGCCGTGAGTTACAAAAAACTCATAAGGATTTTCAAGATTTAATTTTCCAACATCAATCCAAGCTAAAAATGTGGCATCTTGTTTGAGTAGTTTTAGTTTTGGGTGTTTTTCTACAAATTCTTCTACTAAATCTAAATTTTCTTTTAAATATATCCTTAGTTTTGCAAGCCAGTCATCGCAAGTAGTGTAAGCAGTTTTTGTGGCAGTCAATGCCAGTAAATTTACGCCACTAACTATGTTTCCTGAAGTTCTCTCAAAGCTTTTTCTTATTTTCAAATTAGGTATGACTGCGTAAGAGCTTTGTAAGCCTGCTATGTTAAAAGTTTTACTTGGAGCAAACAATGTGATACTTTTTTGCTCAATTTCTTTGTTTAGCGAAGCTATAGGTATATGTTTTGCGTTAGGATTTAAAATCAAATCAGCGTGAATTTCATCTGAACATATTGTGATATCATGTTTTAGACAAATTGTGCTTAACTTTTCTAATTCATCTTTTGTAAAAACTGTTCCTCCTGGATTGTATGGATTACACAACATAAATAGTTTACATGTAGGAGTTATCTTGCTTTCAAATTCATCAAAATCTATAGTCCATCTATCTTTTATTTCTATCATAGGAACTTTGATGGTATTTTTACCAGCATTTTGTGGAGCCTTTATAAAATGTGGGTAGATTGGGGTGGTTATAATTATATCATCAGTTTCTATAGTATTACACGCGATATTCATACCACTCACAACACCTGGTAACCAAACAATCCACTGCGGTTTTATGGTCCAGTCATAGTGGCGTTTTATGAAATTAACTACAGCTCTATTTGTGCTTTTATCTACTCCAGTATAACCAAATACACCATGCTCAACTCTTGTATGTAGTGCATCGATTATAGGTTGTGGAGATTTGAAGTCCATATCTGCAACCCACATAGGGATGACATCATGCCCTTTGTATTTATCCCATTTTTCACAACAACTTTTTGTTCTGTCAATTTCTTCATCAAATATACTCATATGCATCTCTCCATTACTGCTTTGCTTGTTTCTATATTTTCAACTATGATATTTTTTATTTCTAACTCTTCAATACTTTTTTTCTCTCTGTTACTATGGACTTTTACTATAATTTTATCAGTTAGTATTTTTTTATTAATAGTTTCACAAATTTGTTGTAACTTTTTAGGGTTATCGATGGCAATAATGACTTTTTTTGCATCTTTGAGATAGGTATTTCTAAGAATTTCTTTTTTTAGAGCATTTCCAAAAATAATAGGTTCTTCTTTATTTAAACCTTTATGATATGCGTGTATGTCATTTTCAACTATGATGTAAAGTTCACCTTTTTCTTTAAATGCTTTTGCAACACTTTGTCCAAATTCTCCATATCCTAGTATAACTACATGATTCTTTATTTTATTGGTGACGTATGGTGAAATTTCCATTTGTGCATCATCTCTTTTTACAAATTTATCTGCTATTTGCGTAAGATTTTTTAATATAACAGGAGTTAAAATCATAGATATGACTATGGTAACTATCATGATTTGACTATGTGGTGATTCTATTAGATTATTAGTGCGAGCTAGTTCTAAGATAGCTAATGAAAACTCTCCTACTTGTATTACGGAAAGGGCAGCTTTAAAACTTGTTTTTTTGTTTTCTCTTAACCTTACTATTAAAAAAACAATAATAAATTTTAAAGCTAAGATAGCTAGTAAAAGTAAAGCTATGATGTGAAAATATTCTACAATGATTGTAAAGTCTATTTGCATCCCAACAGTGATAAAAAACACTCCTAAAAGCAAATCTCTAAAAGGTATCAAATCAGCTTCTGCTTGGTGTTTAAATTTTGTTTCAGATATGAGCATACCAGCTATAAAAGCCCCAAGAGAGTATGAAAAACCTAGTTCATATGCAAGATATGATGAACCAATGGCTAAAAATAGAATTGTACCGACGAACAGTTCATCAGAGTTTGTTTTGGTAATAAGTATAAAGAATTTTTCTAAGAAAAACTTACCAACAACATAGAGAATAGCTAAAAGTGCAATAGCGTTTAAAAGAGTTTGAATTAAAATCTCTGACACATTGCCATTGTCACTTGCTAAAAATCCCAAGAGCAGGAGAATAGGTATAACAGCAATATCTTGCATGATAAGGATTCCTAAAGTTCTTTGACCATACCTTTTATTTATCTCTCCATTTTCATTTAAAGTTTTCAGTACAATTGCAGTTGAAGATAGAGAAACTGCTAAAGCTATAACAATAGACATTTTTTGTTCAATATTTATAAGATAAAAGCTAAATAGATATACTATGATAGATGTAAATATAATCTGCATAGACCCAGCTACAAACACTTCATATCTCATTTTTTTTAGATGAGATATAGAGAATTCAAGACCAATTGTAAACATTAGAAAAACTACACCAAATTCTGCTATCTCTTTTAGTTCATGATTATGTACTGCTTCATGTAGTCCAAATCCATAAGCTATTATGGTTCCTGTTGCGATGTAGCCTATGATGGTAGGTAAACCAAACTTTTTGAGTATAATGTTACATACTAATGAAATTAAAAGTGTAAAGACTATTATACTGAGCATTGAGCGCCTTTTTATTTAAGATTTACATTATTATAGTAAAATAAAATAAAATTCTTGCCTAAGACAGAGCTTAATGCAATAAATTCTAGTTAAGAAAAAAGGATATTAAATTGAATTGGATGATTATATTAATTGTTGGGTTCTTGTTTTATATGTTAACAAGAGGGTACAAAACAACAGATTATCAAAATATAGATATAAATAAAAAACAGAGGCTACAAGGTGATTTAGCAGATCATGAAGCTGGTCTTTTGATTGCACTTATGGCAAAAGTTGCTAAAGCAGATGGAAAAGTTTGTGAGCTTGAAGCCCAAATGTTGAGCAATACTTTTACAGATATAGCTAGAGTTTTTGATAACTCAGAAGAAGTTCGAGAAAAACTAAAAGAGATATATAAAAGAGAAAAAGAGAGTTTTGAAAATACTATTGAAATCTCTTCAAAATACTTAAAACTTACAAGCAGAAACTATGCAAAAAGATTGGGACTTATGGAATATCTTCTTAATCTTGCTTTCATAGACGGTGATTTTTCAAAAACAGAACTTATGATATGTGAAGATATAGCAAATACTTTGGAGATAAAAAAATCAGACTTTAGTTCGCTGATAGCTAAGTTTGAGCAGTTTTATGCACGAAAAAAACAACAAGCTGGAATGAATTTAAAAAAAGCTTACGATGTTTTAGGACTGAAAGAGGGAGTAGAGTTTTCTGTAGTTAAAAAAGAGTATAGAAAATTAGTGAGAAAAAATCATCCTGATATTTTGATGGGACAGGGGAAAGATAAATCTATAATTGAAAGTGCAACAAAAAGGTTACAAGAGATAAATGAAGCTTATGAGATTATAAAGAAAAATTTAGTAAAATAACATATATATATTTAAGGAAACATAGTGAGAGCATTAATCAGCGTAAGCGACAAAACAGGCATAGTAGAATTTGCAAAAGAATTAACGACTTTAGGGTATGAGATTATCTCAACAGGTGGAACTTTTAAGCTTTTGAAAGATAATGACATAAAGGCAATTGAGATTGATGAAGTTACAAAATTTCCTGAGTGTTTTGAAGGAAGGGTTAAAACTCTAAATCCTTATGTTCATGGCGGTATTTTGTATCGTCGCGATAAAGAGTCTCATATAAATCAAGCTAAAGAGCTAGGAGTTGAAGGTATTGATTTAGTTTGTGTTAATTTATATCCCTTTAAAGAGACCATAACTAGAACTGATGATTTTGATGAGATTATTGAAAACATAGATATCGGTGGACCTGCTATGGTGAGAAGTGCTGCAAAGAACTTTAATAGTGTTTTGATTGTAACTGATGTTACAGATTTTGATACAGTTATAGATGCACTTAAAAATGGTAAAAATAGTATAGAATTTAGACGAGATTTGATGATAAAAGCATTTGAGCATACAGCTGCTTATGATAGTATGATTGCTAACTATATGAATAAAAAATTCAATGGTGGATTTGGTGAAAAACAGTTTATTGTTGGTGAAAAGGCATTTGATACAAGATATGGAGAAAATCCACATCAAAAAGGTGCTTTATATGAGTTTGATTACTTTTTTACTAACAATTTTAAAACACTAAAAGGTGAAGCAAGTTTTAACAATATGAATGACATAAATGGAGCCATAAAAATAGCTGCATCTTTTGGTCAAGCTCCTGCAGTTTCTATCATAAAACATGCAAATCCATGTGGTTTTGCAATAGGAGAAAATCTTTTTGAGTCATACGAAAAAGCACTCAAATGTGACCCAATTTCAGCATTTGGTGGAGTTGTAGCTATCAATGGAACACTTGATGTAAAGCTTGCAACTAAGATAAACGAAATTTTTGTAGAGGTTATCATCGCTGCAAATGTAGATGATGAAGCATTGGAAGTTTTTGCAAAGAAAAAAAGAATTAAAATCTTTACTCAAGAGAGTAAGTATCTAGTACTCAATGATGATGAATACGATTTTAAACATATAGATGGTGGCTTTGTTTATCAAAATAGTGATAAAGTTGAAGATGATGAAGTATCAAGTGCTACATGTAAAACTGACAGAGTTGCGAACGAACAAGAGATGAGTGACTTGCAAATAGCTGTTCAGGTTGCGGCTCTTACAAAATCAAACTGTATAGTTTATGTAAAAGATTCAGCTATGGTAGCCATTGGCATGGGTATGACTAGCCGTGTTGATGCTGCAAAATCTGCTCTTAGTAAAGCTAAGGATATGGGCATAGATTTGCACGGATGTTCTATGGCTAGTGAAGCATTTTTCCCATTTAGGGATAGTATAGATGCAGCTGCTAAGGTTGGTGTCAAATCCATAATCGAACCAGGTGGAAGCATAAGAGATGATGAAGTCATCCAAGCTGCCAACGAGCATGGAATAGCCTTATATTTTACAGGAACTAGACACTTTCTTCACTAATATTAAGATTTTGTTACATAAAGGAACATAATGATTAAAAAAAGTATAGGTACTAAAATAGCTTTTACGCTTATCCCTGTTTTGCTTATTAGTTTTATCATTCTTCAATTTGTTATAGTAAATGAATTTGAAAAATCTTCAATAGCTCAAAGCGAAAGAAGCCTCAATACATTTAGTCAATCAGTTTTTCAGACCGTAAGAGCTGCTATGAATCTAGGTGATGCAACTATGATTAAAAAATCACTTGATGATGCTAGCAAGATGGATGGTATAGAAAAACTTGAAATTCATAAATCACAGTCTGTTATAGATACATTTGGGATGAATGCAAAACCAAGCAAAGAAAAATTAATCAAAAACCTTTTTATTAAACCTGAAATAAAAAGTATAACGCTAGATGATGAAAAAGGACATAGACTAAGATTGTTAAGACCATTAATTGCAACCAGCGAGTGTTTAGCTTGTCATGCTACGAATAAAAAAGGAGATGTGCTAGGTGTTATGGATATGACATACTCTTTTGAAGCGATTGACAGCAGTATAGAAAGTAGTAGTTATAAGTTTTTAATGATTTTTATAATTTCATTAATCTTGACTTCTTTAATTGTTATGTTGGTACTTAAAAAAGTTGTTGGAGATCCTATAAATACTCTTAAAAATAGAGTTGAGGACCTTGCAGAAGGAGAAGGTGATTTAACTGCTAGAGTAGTTGTAACAAGTCAAGATGAGATTGGAGAGGTTGGACAATTTATCAATAAATTCATTGAAAAAATACAGGCTACAATAGTATCATCTAAAAACTCGGCTCATAGTGTTAAAATTACAGACGATAGATTGAATATAAATGTTGAAAACATATCTAAAAGCGCAAAATTACAAATACAGAGCGTAAATGAGACATTTACAATCATGAAAACTGTTAAATCAAGCTTAGATGAAACAGAAGAGTTATCGATAAAAACAGCAGAAGATAATATGGCTTCATTTGAGATACTTGACAAGATGAGTAAATCACTCAATGCTGTTGTAGAGAAAATTTTAGTTTCAAGTCAAAATGAACAAGATATGGCAGAACAAATCAGTACAGTTGTTACACAAACAGATCAGATAAAAGGCGTGCTAGAGATGATAAAAGAGATAGCTGATCAAACCAATCTTTTGGCATTAAATGCTGCTATTGAGGCTGCCCGTGCAGGTGAACATGGTCGTGGTTTTGCAGTAGTTGCTGATGAAGTAAGAAAGCTAGCAGAGAGGACTCAAAAATCACTAGCAGAGATAGATGCAACAATAAATATCATAGTTCAAGGTGTTACCCAGCTAAGCAGTGCAATGGAGATAAATGCAGCTGCAATAATAGATGTTTCAAATAGTGCAGAAGAGGTAAAAAATGAGGCAGATAAAACCAAAACCAAAACATCTGAAACAATAAATATATCAAAAGAAGCTTCTAGAAAAGTAGTTGAGATATCTTACTTAACAAAAAATATGATTGATCAAATGAATCAAACAATAAATACATCAAATAACAATGAAAAAATAGCATATGATCTATCTTGTATATCAGAAGAGATGACAAAGATATCAGAGAATTTAGAAGCCTCTCTATCTGTTTTTAAAGTATAGCTTCTACCTTTTCTTCTAGTTCTAAAAAATACTCAATCAGAGGCTCTAGCTGAGCCTCTTTTTCTTCTAATTGTTTACTTAGTTCTGCCAATCCAATTTTTTGATAGCATTCTGGATTTTGCAAGCATTTTTGTAGATCTTCTATCTCGTCTTCTAGCTTTTCTATCTGTATAGGCAGAGATTCATAATCATGCTTTTCTTTGTAGCTTAGTTTTATGGTTCTATTTGTAATTGCCTTCGATTTAGTTTTATTTTCTTTACTTGTAAAGGATTCTATCTCTTTTAACTCTTTTTCTATTGCTAAATATTCACTGTAGCTTTGATAACTTTCTTCTATTTTTCCATCACCTTTGAATATATATAGTTTTTTAGCAATCTTATCTACAAAGTATCTATCATGGCTTACAAAAATAACCGCTCCTTGGAAACTCTGGATATACTCTTCAAGTATATTTATAGTCGGGATATCTAAGTCATTGGTTGGCTCATCCAAAATAAGACAATCAATCTCTTTAGTAAACAATAAGGCAAGAGCTACTCTATTTTTTTCTCCACCACTGAGAAGTTTAACTTTTTTGTTTAGATACTCTTTTGGAAAAAGAAAATCTTTAAGGTAGCCATATACATGTAGATTTCGTCCACGAACATCTACTCTATCACCACCGTTTGGACAAAATATTTCAGTGATATTTTTGTTTTCATCGAGAGAAGTTCTTTGTTGGTCAAAGTAGCCTATCCTGAATTCTCCTTTTTTAAAAGAGCCACTATCTACTTTTAGTTCTTCTAAAAATATTTTTAGTAGAGTTGATTTTCCTGCACCATTTTTACCTACTATGGCTATTCTGTCATTTTGTAAAACTCTTCCAGAAAATGATGTTATTAACTCTTTATTACCAAGTTTCTTATGTATATCATACATTTCAAAGAGCATTTTCTGTCTGTTTATTGATTTATCTTGATTGAAGTTTTTTTGTTCACGCTCTAGTTCTAGTTTCATCTTGTTTATCAAAGAAGGATTCTTTTTTGCATTTTCTCGGAGTTCAAATACTCTTTGTTTTCTACCTTCATTTCTTTTTAGTCTGGCTTTGACTCCGCGTCTTAACCACTCTTCCTCACTTTTTAAGTGTTTTAAAAGTGTATTATGTGTTTTTGATAAGCTCATCAAAAGAGCCTCTTTAGCACTAAGATAGTCTTCATATCCACCTTTAAATGTTCGCAGTTTACACTCATCTATCTCCACTGTTTTTGTTGCGATTTTATCTATAAAATATCTATCATGTGAAATAAATACAAGAGTAAACTTTTCTTTTAAAAGCATCTCCTCAAGAAACTCTACCATATAAACATCAAGATGATTTGTAGGCTCATCTAGCAGTAGAATATCAGGTTTTTTAAGTATAAGACCTGCAAGCGTTACTCTTCTTTGTTCTCCACCACTTAGCATATTGACAGGGCGATTTTCATACTCTTTGAGTTGAAATTGTTGTAAAACTCTCTCAATTTTATCATCAAGGTTCCAGGCATTGTGAGTATCTAAAAAGTTTGTTAATCTCTCTTGTTTTTTTAAAAGTTCACTATTTTCAAAGTCATTTTCTAATTTTAAGAGTAAAGAATCATACTCTAATTTAGCATTTTTAAGTTCACTAAGCTCTTCTTCTATAGCCTCTTTTGTGCTTATATTAGCTTCAAAGGTAGGCGTTTGGTTTAGCATCTCTACTTTAACACCATTTTGAATGATACGCCTACCATCTTCGTAATCTAAAGTGCCGTTTATTATATTCATTAGCGTGGATTTACCACCACCATTTTTACCGATGATACAAATTCTATCACCTTTTTCAACAAAAAAGTCAATTTGTTCGAGTATCTGTTGTGATTCATATGCTTTACTGATTTCTAATAAGTCTAAAAGTGCCAAAGTATCTCCATGCTTAAAATATCACAATTTTAGCAAAAGTTAGCTAGAATGTATATTATGAAAAATCAAGATAATATAGAAAAATTAAAAAAAGAATTAAAATATACAGAAGAAAAGCTTACAGAGCAGTTTTATATTGACTATCTTAGCTCTCTTCCAAACTTATATAAGCTTCGTAATGATATTGAACATAATGAAAATTTTACACTTATAGTGCTAAATATTGATAATTTTAAAATGTTAAATGATTTTTATGGTTTTATTGTTGGTGATTTTATCTTAGAATCAATAGCAAATAAACTTAAATATTTTTTTAAAGATATTCTAGTATATCGCGTTGCAGGTGATGAATTTGCAATAGTATTAGATAAAAATTTAAGTTTTTATGATTTAAAAAATTATTTACAACAACTTTCACATCAAATATGTCATATAAAGGTTGTTTATGCAAATACTGAGATATTTATTGATTCCACACTTGCTAGCTGTGCAAGCAATAGTCATAAAAATATATTTTCAAAAGTAAATATGGCTTTGAAGTATGCAAAAGAAGAGAGTTTGAAGTTTTGGATTTATGAAGATAGCATGCAGACAGGTAATGAGTATGAAAATAATATAAAGTTTGCAATCAAAATAAGAAAAGCTTTAAATAATGGCGGTTTAATACCTTATTTTCAACCTATTATAGATAATGCTACAGATAAAATAGTCAAGTATGAAGCCCTTGCTAGATTAGTAGATGAAGATGGTATAGTTCATCCACCAAATATGTTTATACCAGTTTCAAAAAAGATTAAAGTATATGATAGAGTTACAAAAGAAGTTATAGATAAAACTTTTGAGGTTTTTAAGGATAGTTCTTTAGAGTTTAGTATAAATCTATCTTTTGAGGATATTGTTAATACAGAAATTTATAAGTTCATCATAGATAAACTAAAAGTATCTAAAATTGGTTATAGGGTTACATTTGAGCTTTTAGAATCTGAAA
>Ga0256840_1004314_pt1 | contig 10736 bp, 9 predicted proteins | sample 355202metaG_FD_185969 | JGI IMG/M metagenome (GOLD analysis project Ga0256840, IMG submission 185969) | Hydrothermal vent microbial communities from Mid Atlantic Ridge, Atlantic Ocean - 355-202 | ecosystem: Environmental > Aquatic > Marine > Hydrothermal vents | place: Atlantic Ocean: Mid...
CCATTGGTTATTGCTGATTCAAACTATGAAACATATTTTAGTTTTAAAGTTCCAGCAGGGAGAAACACGGTTGGGCGTTTGAATAGCAATACTATTCACTATACATGGATTAAAAAAGGTACGTCTCTTGGTGCTCTTAAAAAGCTGAATGCTCCGTGCTCTATTGTTAATAATAAAGGTAGAGTGTCGGCAAACGATATGGTGTTTCAAAATTCGCGGGGTATCGTGGCTACACCAGCAGGGCTTCATAATGATCAGAGTCAGCCAAATGGCTATAATGCATCAAACTATGTAGGTATGGTTGTTATTAGTGATTTGGCTAATACTTTACCTGCTGAAAGCTTGATTACCAATGAAGGTGGTATGTCTGGGTTTGCTTATATAGTCAATATTACTACTGGGAATATTCAGGACTATAAACTTCTAAATAATCATAGAAGTTTAGCGGATGGAGATTTTGGAAAGGGCTTTACGTCAAAGAAGTCAGTAGATTTATCATGGATGGGAGGAGGGGTTCCTGTTGCTGGTTATACAGGGGTGAGTGCGAAAACCGATTGGTTTGCAGTAGTGACGGGCTATGATATGGCGCAGGATGGCGGCTTGTTTAGTTCGCTCTATGATGCGAGCGTAACTTTCTCTCAAAATACTCGCACAGTAAATGGTGTTATTGATGCAACACAGGATTCCCCGCAGCTCGCTAATCTAGGGTATGGTACAAAAGGTGTAATGAATAACGATGAAGGATTCACCAGTGGAAATATATCCATAAAAGTAAGCTGCATGGGGTCATTTGACAGAGCAGAAATAATGGATGCACAGTTGCTTGCAGATACTAGATTTGGAGGATGGGTTCGTTTAAGTGTTTCTCCACAAGATGGTGCAACAGGAGTTTCAGTGCATCGTGCAACAGGAGCTTTAGTGTATCGCGCTGATACATTTACAACTCCGTATAGTCAAACACCTGTGGTCACAATACAGCCTGAAACCAGTGGTCATCTTTTGTCAGGTAAAAATCATCCAAACCGTCCTTTCTAATAATTATAAAACAGGCAAGTTTTGCTTGCCTGTTTTTAATGTAAAGGTACTATCTGTAAAGGTAGAAAATAAGTTATTATACTCCATTATTTTTTGCTGATCTATTTATACCTAAGGGGTTTTGTTTAAATGTTAAAGTTAATACCAATAATTGTGCTTACTTTTTTAATGGCGATGTTAGTATCGTGTGAAAAAAAAGAAGTTGCTGTAAAAAATGATTATATGTCTACTTCAGATGTGAAAATTGATAAAAGTTCGGCTTATGTCTCTCGCAAAAGCAGTGTATTAACGTCTACAGGTCTTATATTTTTATATAAGAAAGGTAAGCAGCTTTTTCTTCATGCCTCAAATCAAGGAGAGGTACTTATAGATGAGAATACGAGATCTCAAAGACATCACTGGTTAAGTGTCTCAGGTAACTATATTTATGTTTTTTGGTGGGAAAAATATGGAACTTCTTTAGGAGAGACACCAGCAAAACTAAATAAGACAATTTATGTGCGAGTTTCAAACAATAATGGCAAGACCTTTGGTGAAAAAACAATTGTTAATACTAAAGAAGGGAGACCATTAGCGAAATTGAGCATAGTCTCAGATGATAAGGGGAATGCATCTGTATTTTACCTAGATGAGCGAATCCCTGCTTATGAGGTTTTTGTGAATACAACTCACGATGGGGGAAAGTCTTGGTCTAAAGATCTGATGTTGAATGATGATAAGCTGAATACTGCGAAGGCTCAGAAAAAATATTTTGCTGTTTCCCCTAATATTAATAAAGTTGGAAATGAGTTAGTTGCTACTTGGCATGAGGCTGGTCAAGACAATGAGAAGTATACAAATCGCTTGTTTTCTAGGGTTTCATTTGATCAAGGTAGAACATGGGGAGAAAAGAAAGAAATCTATTTGGACAAGGGTGACTATAGTTTACAGATAAAATCATTTAGTAAACAAAGGCGTTTGTTTTTGGTTGTTACTCAGGCAGGAAAAGGCTTGTATGTGTTATACAAAGATGAAGGTTCAGATTGGGTTGGTCCCTCTGCTTTTGCACCAGGGACAGATAAGGCAAAAAGTGCTAGTTATATAGCAATGGATGCGGATGATAAATACTTATATGTAACATATATAAAAGTACCGCCAAATGGCGGTAAGAAGGATTGGCAAACTATATTACAGCGTTATAATTTGCAAAAAAATGCTTGGGAAGATGGTTTACATCGTTTTGATACTGTGTTTGGGTTAAGCAAAACAAGGGGTGGATATCAAGATTTAGCCCTCTTTGATGATGGAGCTATTATTGCAACGTGGGAAGACTATAGATATGTATTGCCTGTTATATTAATTAGCTACTCTCTTGATCAAGGTGAAACTTGGAGTACACCCGCAATTATTAATCAGCAAACTGATACTAAAACTCATGCAGTTGAAAAATTTCCTTTTATTCTTATGAGTAATAAAACATCACAGATATTTTTCGAATATTCTGATCTGAAAGAAGGAGGAATTCCGTATGCTACGACAAAAACTATCAAACTTGTTTCTCCAAAACAACAAAAACTAAAGTTAAAAGAAGCTGTTGTGATATCTGGAGAAGATATGAAGAAGAAATTAAGAAAACGGTTTGATAGCCTTATGGCGGCAAGGGTTTCAAAAGATTGGGTTAAAGCATGGGGGTTTATTGATCCTGTTTATCGTAACCTATATAGTAAAAAGTCTTGGATTAGCACAAGAGATAGACTCGAATATTTGGATTATGAAATTCTTTCAGCAAAGGTAGAAGGTTCGGAAGGAAAGACTTCTGCAATTATTTCTTTTAGTATAGGAAATAGTGTACAAGGTGTTACGCCTCAGGCAAAGCATTTGAAGAATAAAAGAAAATCTACAGAGATGAAGTGGGGTTGGTTCGGTGATGATTGGTATTATATTGCTGAAGATCCTAGAACTCCTTATATGCCTTGAGGGAAATAAATGTGAATCAATATGCAAAATAATATAATTAATATTCGCTTGTTAAGCGATTGGTCAAAGTGTAATTATAAATGTAGTTATTGCATTGTTTCTGAGCAACAGGATAAGTTTGTGAGCTGGTCGGAGGATAATTTTAAAAAGATTGTGAGTAATCTTTTGCTATCTTCTTACCAGTATAATATTCGTTTAGGTGTTCAGGGGGAGTTTTTTGCTAATAAAGTGCTGGTGGCTGGAGGGCGTGAATTAAGCAATCACAATAATTGTTACGGTGTGAATTTAATTACTAATTTGAGCTTGAGTATTAAGCAGTATCGCCGCTTGTTTGAAGGTTATGATTTGTCTAAAGTTGGCTTAGTGGCAAGTTATCATCCGACAGAGATTAAAGATTTGAGTGCATGGGTGGATACTGCAATCTTTATGAATGATTTTGTTGATTTTAGTATTGTGGTGGTTGCTTATCCTCCTATATTAGATGATTTGGAGTTGATGGTTGATAAATTTCATAAACTTGGAATTCACGTAGCTCTACAGGCATATATTGGTGAGTATGAGGGTAAGGTTTATCCTAGGGAATATACTGATACACAAAAAAAGCGACTTAAGTCTATGATTTATTCACGGCATGATTTTGAGTTTCTAGTCAATCTAAAGAAACCTGATATGTGTTATGCAGGCTCTAGAAGTTTCTTTGTTAATACGGTTAATGGGCGTGTGCTGACTTGTGGTATTCCTGGAATGAAGGATTCTTTGGAAATTGGTAATTTGCTGAATAGTCCTGATATTGCTTTTCTTGATGCTCCTATGAAGTGTACGAGCCAAACCTGTCAGTGTGATACTGAGAATATTAATACAGTTGTTTTCCATCAGAATTATAAAAGAGTTGCTATTAATCAACATAAGTTTGAGTTTATTGGTGATGCTAGTGAATGGGATATGACTTACTAATTCTATGGTATCGATTGAGTATAATTTTATTTTTGTTCATATTCCTAAAACAGCTGGAAATGCTTTTCAAAATATTTTACGGAATTATTCTGAAGATAAAGTTGTATGTCTTGCTCCTCATCAGGATGGTGTAGAAAGGTTTGAGCTTGACTCTTGTTATGGCGGAGCTACAAAACATTCTTCGTTGGCTGTCTATAAAGAAAAGACCGACCCTGTGTTTTTTCAAAATGCTTATAAGTTTACTTGTGTGCGTAATCCTTGGGATAGATTGATTTCTTTTTATTTTTCTCCTCATAGAGGTGTTAGTCATTGGGATAGGCAGGAGTTTATTCAGTTTGTATCAAAGGTTCCTTCGAGTTTTAGTTATCTGCGATTAGCTAATGAGAGCTTGAAGGATTGCTTGAGCCATTTTGATTTTATAGTGAGATTTGAAGCATTAGAGAAGGGATTCGAGGAAGTTTGTGTTGCTCTGGGTATACCTGATACTAAACTTCCTGTGCGTAATAAAGCGAGTAAAAAATACTACACAGAATATTATGATCAGGAGTTGATTGATCTTGTTGCAGATTTATTTGCTGATGAAATTGAGGTATTTGGTTATACCTATGAAGCTTAATAAGTAATATGTTGTACCTCAAAAAGTGTAAAAAAGGGGGGGGATGGGTAATATGCCTTTTTAGGGGGGGGCCTGATCAAGTCTAATTAGTTTTATACTAAATTCTACTCGACTTAATCAGGATTTCCTTAGCAGATTTAAGGCTCAAGTATTTCTTTAATATTTTCTTTTGAGTAATAGTATAAATAACCACCCTCATCTTGTTTTAGTAGTTTTTCTGCTAAGAAAGGCTTTATTTTATCATCATATAGTGCATTATTGTTTTTTGATCGCAGTGGTTCGTTGAGTTCCCTTGCATTGGGGGTGATAGAGGATAGTTGATGTCCTCCTGAGGATATGATGTCTTCATAGCGAATTATGTTTGATGGTTCTATATTTTCATGTATCTGATTGTAGTACCAGTTAAGCAGGTAAATTTGGCGTTGGTATCTATCATTTTCTGTTCGCAGGAGTTGCTTGAGATTTTGATCAAATCTTTCTGCGGCAGGGGCATAGCCCTGTTTGACTGCCATATCTACACTATTCCATGAGAGTAATACGGATAGTGGGTTTCGGATGACCGCTTTACATTGAAAAGCTTCTGATAATATATTTAATATGCTTGCAAAAAAGGCGTTGTGCTTAACAATTAGTGTGAAGTCGTGAGATAGAGATTTTTCTATCTTGAGTGTATCTCCATCAATTTTATTGGCTCTTTTTCCTGTTTCTTGATTGATGCCCTGTATATGGTTATCGGGTACTTTGCCCCCTATTGTTCTTGATTCTGCTATTCCTTGGCTTAGCAGGCTTTGTCTTTGTTGCTCACAGAATTGATTTATTCTATGGGTTATTTCTGCTGGGCTATCGTCTTTAAATAAAATTGGTTTTAGCGGTTCGTGTAATGCAACCGTATTAGGGAGCTTATTTAATAAATGGCAGGTGAGTGTTGTACCTGAGCGCGGTAAACCAACTAATATAATGTTATTTGTATTCATGTTTTTAGCTACCAGATTTGGTCTATTTCGTTCATTATTTGGTAAAAGGATGTTCGTTCTTTCTCTAAGGAGTGTTTTTGTGCGGTAGATAATCCTTGTTTTTTCATGTTTTCATAATCAATTTTGTTCATATTTAATGCCTTAAGTGTTTCTTTAAATAAAGCATTAGCTTCATAGTTTGGCATAAAACAATTAATATTAGGTTTGCAAAATTTTCTGTTGCCGATGCAATCAGGGCAAATTGCAATTGTTCCTAGTGCCATTGATTCTAGTGCGGGAAGGTAAAAGCCTTCTTTTTTAGCGGGTAATAATAGTGATATTTTGGCACTTGCAACTTTTTTTAAATATGTGTCACGAGGGATGATGGAGGTGATTAATTTAACAGAGATATTTTCAGTATTTAATCTAATTTTTAGTTCTTTAGCTAGTTTTTTATTTTTTAATCCGCTTATGATTACATCATATTTCTTTTTAAGAATAGGTTTGTCTATAATTTTAATGTCTACAGCATTAGGAATTGTAAATATTGGACCATTAACTTGATTGGTGTTTTTTAGGGCTGTCGCAATTTCTTCACTGACACAAATGCGAATTGCTTTTCTTGCTAGATAATGAAATCTTATATCATTTGGATCAGCGTGCCTCATTCCTTGTATGAGATTAATGATTGGTTGGTTAGTGTCTATATGCTTATCTTTTAATGCTTCCCAATCTAAACCTGCTAGAAATAGAATGTCAGCTTTTTCTGGTAGCCATTTTTTTTCGGGAATACAATTGTTTGTCCAAGGGTTTTGTTTCCAAGTGCTTTGTTTGGAGAAATAAATTGTGGGGGAAAATCCAGGCAGGTGATCTAAGTGTTGAAAGTAGTTCCAAGTCTTAAGATGTCCTCCTTGAAATGATATGAAATTTCTATAGAAAAGTACGTTACGTTCATTTTTTTGAGGAAAATGACGCATAAGTGATTTAATAAAACTTTTAATATTCGAGTCTAGCATTGTGGAGTTAAAATTGAAAATTATGTATGGTATATTAGCATAGAGCCTACTGTGAAAAAGCTGAATTTGACTAGAATTCCCCTAGTTTTTTATTCATAGAACAATAATTTACCTGTTTTGATAACTTTACCCTGAATTCGTGAGGCTACTACGGCATGATGAACAAGTTATTGATTCCACAGCGGTTTAAAAAATACCCGCTTAACCTATGGGTGAAGCTAAGATTTTTTAATTCCACTGTGAAACCAATACCTTATCCCTCATATCCGCATTAGCCTCACGGATTCAGGTTTACCTTATAATGTTTCTGGTACGCCATCAAACCAATATTGGTGTAGTGTTAGTTTCTTTGTGTTTTAAATAATTATGATCTATCGGGGGTTGATAGGTGTTATCGTGACTTGAAAATGATTAATATAAGTAATGAAATAATAAACTATTCTAAAAATAATGAAATTATTATTACCTTTTCAAGCAGTTCTTATTTGCCTATTTTAGAGATATGGCTTTTTTATATTGATCTTTATCATGTTGATAACTATTGTGTTATTGCATTAGATCAAGAGTTGTATGCTCTATTGTTAAAAAAAGGTATTCCAGTGGTTTTAATGGAAATGTCAGTATCCATAGATTCTAGTACGAAGGATCAGCTATGGGTTGAACGAATTTCATTAATATCACAGCTTTTAGAAAAAGGTTTGAATGTTTTGCACTCTGATGCAGATGCTTTTTGGGTTAAAGATATTCGGAAATATTTGTTATATAGAAATTCTGATTTAATTTTTTCTATTGCCTATGCTTTGCCAAAGGATGTGGCTAGTTTATGGGGCTTTATACTTTGTTGTGGTTTTTTTAAAATTACTAGTAATGCAAGAACACGCAAGTTTATGAAAGATTTTTTACAGGAATGTCGTTATGAGGGTGATGATCAAATTGCTATTAATAGGCTCTTGATGGAGAAAGGCGTAGTATGGGCTTTTGACTCAAATCTTTTTAATCGTGGGTATTCTCCTGCTTATCTTTTGACACTGGATGTTTTGCCCAAAAAAATAGTTTCAAGACAGGTAAATTCTAGTGCTTATATTTTTCATCCTTTTCTTTCTTCAAAATACATTAAAGGGAAGGTTGATCAAGCTTTAAGTGGTTTGGATAAAATATCAAGTAAAAAATGTGAGTAGATTATTATCGAGTTCGATAGATTATAGCGTTTTGTTAAAAAATTGGGGAAGAACCAATAAGGGCTTTTATCTTATGGATATTAGATTTTTTGTATCATTTTTTCGTATAGTTGAAAGTAGTATTCACTGCAATTCTGCTTGGCTTTGTCATAATCTAGCAAATTCTTTGTGACTAATGATTCATCATAAAAATCGATATTCTCAGGCGTGGGTAATTTTAATAATCGTGCAATTTTTTTTAATTTTTCTTGATAATCTTTTGAGGTTTTCTCGAAAGGGATAAGAGGGATGGCGTATTTATCAGCTGTGGATATGAGAATTTTATTGTATGTCTCCCATAATGAAAGTGCAGATGACTGAGAGAGTGGAGTATCTTTGCGTTTACAAATTGACTCTGTGGCTAATAGAGGATGACGAAAGGTCCCAATAAAAACAGGATTAGAGAGGAGTGTTTCCCAAAATGGAAAAGTTAAGAGTGTTCTTGGGTCTTTGAAGCCCCAGTATCCCGTCTCTGTTTTTTCCTCAAAAGAATTTATGAGTTTTTTTGCTGTAGTAGTGTGCTCTTGGCTCCATGTTAATGGCTTCTTCGGGGGGGAGTACCAACTACTATTATTGTAAAGTAATATTGAATCATTGAGGTGCATAATTTCATTATGTTCTCGATTTCCTTTTTTATTGTAAGCATTATATTCGGATACTTTTCCAAGGTATAATCCAGCTTGCTGTAATGCGCCAGCTAGACAACTGGTGCCACTTCGGTGCATACCAAGTATAATTATTGGTGTTGCTTTTTCTTTGGTCATGGTAAATGTCCTTTCTAGTAGGTATTAAAATGCAGAGTAAACTATGAATAAATTAGTTGCTAATATTAATGATAAGAACCATAAACTTTTGATTATGACGGTGTATGCTCCATCTGTACTTAATGAGCATTGGTATAGTTTACAGAAGCATTTTATCGAAAAAAATACTTTGATTCCTTATGATTTTAAAATTATTACAAATAATGTAAATAGTAGTATTTTTGAGGATGAGGAAGTTTTTGTAGTAAATAAAATGAACATTGGGCACCCAGCTGCTATTGAACAAATGCTAGAACATATGAGAGGGCAGAATTCATATGATAGTTATTTGATTTTAGATAGTGATGCTTTTCCAGTTCGTCCTGGCTGGCATGATATATTAGATCAGCAAATGAAACGCTTTAAGAAAAATATTGCATCCCCCATTCGCTATGAAAATTTGGATGTGTTTCCTCATCCTTGTTTTGTTTATATGAACAAAGAAGGTCTCAATAACCCCAAAGTCAATTTTAACTATAATAAGGTTAAAAATCTTATGGGTGATATGATCGATGAGGTTGGTGGGGCAATGACAGAGGTGATTGATGATGTGTTACCATTATTGCGAAGTAATCGTATTAACCTGCATCCAATGGCTGCTGCAATTTATCATCATCTTTTTTATCATCATGCTGCAGGAAGTAGGGGCTTTGATTTTAGAGTGATAAAGGAATATAACTATTGTAGTCATTGGATAAATGCTGATACTCATGAAAAATATGGTAGGCAACTTTTTGATGCTTTAATTCAAGATCCTGATAATTTTATTGATAAACTGATGCATGGTTTATAAATATGAGCAACTTGCAAACTGATTTTTTTGATAGATTATCAAAGTATTCTAAGTATACGACACTTGATGAACTAAATTATGCTGTTTATGTTTCGTTAAAACACAAATATGTCTTTATTGAAACGGCTAAAGTGGCTTGTTCAAGTATTAAACTAACCTTGCAAAGGTTAGAGCTAGAGGATAGAAACTTTAAACGAGATGTCTTTCAGAATGTTCATAATAGGCAATTTTCACCCTTACTGAGATTACAGCAGATACCTGGATTTGAAGAGAGGCTATTAAAAGGAGATGACTATTTTCGTTTTTGCTTTGTTAGAAACCCTTATGCTAGAACCTTGTCAGCTTATCTTGATAAAATAAAGGGAAACTCAAGTAGAGAAAAAGCAAAAATATTGTCTCAGCTTGGTTATGATACGAGGGATATGAGCATTCCTATTTCTTTTGAGCAGTTTGTAACTGCACTTGAAAAGCAGCCCATATCAATGATGGATAATCATTGGAGGCATCAGTATTACTCTACTTATCAAGGAACAATAAATTATCATTTTATTGGCAAGCTTGAGTCCTTTGATGTGGATTTTTCTTTTGTTATGAAAAAACTAGGTGCAGAAGATTATTACAAGACAGAATCTAGGCATGCAACAAGTTCAATGATGAGAATCAGCGAATACTATACGGATGAACTTTTTGATAGGGTTTACAATATATACAAAATCGATTTTGAAACTTTCGGATACAAGAAAGGAAAGCCTTTTCTATAACTGAATCCGTGAGGTCAACTATTAATGCTAAAAATATCAGTCATTATCCCTTTCTATAATGTCGAAGAGTACCTTGATAAATGTCTTAATTCTGTAAGAAGTCAAACTTTTAAAGATATTGAAATTATTTGTGTTGATGATTGTTCAACTGATAATAGTTATAAAATTGCTAAGCTACATGCAATTGATGATCATCGAATTAAAATAATCCGTCATAGAAAAAATCTTGGCTTAGGTGGTGCGCGTAATACAGGAATTCATTGTGCCAAAGGTGAATATATTGCAAGTGTTGATAGCGATGATTATATATTGCCAAATATGCTTGAGGTACTTTGGAAAGAGGCTGAGAACAGTAGGTTTGATATTGTTTGCTGTGGATTTGAAAAGGTTGATTTATCTGCTAATGTTTTGGCAAAAAGCTCTTTTGCTGATGAGGTAATAGTGAATACTAATAATAGCATTAATATTTTCTCAAAAATTAATCCTGCTTTCTGGAATAAGCTGTGGAGGCGTTCTTTATTTGTCGAAAATGATATTTTTTTTCCAGAACATTGTTATTTTGAGGACATGCCAACGATGCCACGTCTTATGGCAAAAGCAATTAATATTAAAACCATATCAGATCGACTATA
>Ga0256840_1004315_pt1 | contig 10736 bp, 11 predicted proteins | sample 355202metaG_FD_185969 | JGI IMG/M metagenome (GOLD analysis project Ga0256840, IMG submission 185969) | Hydrothermal vent microbial communities from Mid Atlantic Ridge, Atlantic Ocean - 355-202 | ecosystem: Environmental > Aquatic > Marine > Hydrothermal vents | place: Atlantic Ocean: Mid...
TCGGTACGGCCGGTCAACGTTGTACCTCAACCCGCCGCCTGATTATCCATGAATCGATCTACGACAAGGTCAAGGAGGTTCTGGTGAAAGCCTACAGTGGCCTGAAGGTTGGTAACCCCCTTGATGAGAACAACCATGTCGGCCCCTTGATTGATAAAAATGCCGTCACCGATTTCACCCTGGCTCTCGAAAAAGTTGTCAAAGAAGGCGGCAAAGTGATCTACGGTGGCGAGATCCTCAAAGGTGAAGGTTACGAATCGGGCTGCTATATTACTCCAGCTATTGTCGAAGCTGAAAATCACTATGAAATTGTTCAAGAAGAAACCTTTGCTCCGATCCTCTACTTGATCAAATATACCGGCGATGTCAGCAATGCCATTGATCTGCACAACGATGTTGTCCAAGGCCTATCATCAGCCATCTTTACCGAAAACCTTCTTGAAGCCGAAGAATTCCTCTCAGCTACCGGTTCCGACTGTGGCATTGCCAATGTCAATATCGGGACTTCCGGTGCTGAAATCGGTGGAGCATTCGGTGGTGAAAAGGAGACCGGTGGTGGTCGTGAATCTGGATCTGATGCGTGGAAAGCTTACATGCGTCGTCAGACCAATACCATTAACTATGGTCGAACCTTGCCACTGGCGCAGGGAATTAAATTTGATATTTAAAACTTTTTAGTAAAGGGCTGGGACAGTTTTTAAACCAGCCCTTTACTAACAGCATTTTTTGGCTATAGAACATTGTTATTCATGTATGATTTTCGCAGTGCCGGTTACTGAGATTGGCATTATCAGGATAACTCCAGCAGGGAACTCTGCATGGAGTGGATAAAATCAGAATACTCCTTGAGGAGGTAAATTTAGATGCTTGGTGAAGTGATATTGGTTGGAGTGATGGTCGGTGCTGTCTATGCTCTGGTGACCGTAGGTTACAGCATGGTCTACGGAATTCTGAAATTGATGAACTTTGCTCACGGTGACGTTTATATCTTTGGGACGCTGATTTGTCTAACTCTATTAACTAAGTACAATCTTCCTCCGGTTCTGGCAATTTTGATCGCAGCGATTGTTGGTGGTGGGTTGGCTTCTTTAGTGGAGTTGCTGGTTTATCGGCGATTGCGGGCTGAACAACATCGATTAATTTCGATGATTACAGCCTTAGGGGCGGCCTACGTTATTCAGAATATTACGGAACTGAACTGGGGCAACCAGGTCATGTCCTTCCCCTCGATTGTAAAGTCAAAATTTATCCATTTTGGGGGGCTACAGATCTCTGTTACCCACATAATTACTCTGTTTGTGGCGGTTCTTTGTATTGCTGTGCTCATTTTGTTTATGCGCTATAGCCGCTATGGGAAAGCCATTGATTGCGTCTCTCAAGATATGGATGCTGCGAGTTTGATGGGAATTCCTATTAATCGAATAGTTTCCTCTGTCTATTTTATGGGTGGTTTGCTTGGTGTTATTGGCGGAGTTCTCTATTCAAGTTCCTATAATGCTGTTTCATTAGGGATGGGTTTCCGCGGAACTCTCGTTGCTTTTACCGCGGCTGTTATCGGTGGTATCGGCAGTTTAGGGGGAGCTTTGCTGGGCGGAATGATACTTGGTCTTTCTGAAAATTTAATCGGTGTCTATATCTCCAGTTCGTATCGAGATCCGCTTATGTATTCACTTCTGATTATCATGTTGTTAGTCAAGCCGACTGGAATTCTTGGCAGTAGCGATCAGGCGAAAGTTTAACCGTTTAACCCTATTTCTTTGATGGACTGAGATAGGCGCGTGGTTTTAGTTTTTGAAGGAGATGTGCACCAATGATGATGGGTTCTGGAAAAAGGAAATGGCTATTGTTGGGCGGGTTGACTATCTGCCTGTTGTTGGTACCGATGCTGGTTACCGATATCTATATCCTTAGTATTCTGAATATGATGATCATCTATTCGATTCTCAGTCTGGGATTGAACCTGATTCTTGGGTTTACCGGTCTGTTATCCCTAGGACATGCTGCTTTTTACGGAATCGGAGCCTATACAACCGCGATAATGATGACGCGGTATAATTTTGGTTTTGGGGCAGCTTTTTTTGCTTCTGCTGTCTTGGCACTTTTGGTTGGTATCGTTATTGCGATACCAACACGAAAGGTCAGGGGTGATTATTTCTGTCTTATTACCCTGGCCTTCGGGGAAATTTTTCGGCTGGTAGCAACCTCTTGGATTGAGTTTACCCGTGGAGCTATGGGGATTGTCAGAATCCCGATGCCGAAGATTTTTGGCATACCAATAGCGACAGAAACAGACTTCTATTATCTTGGGCTTGGAATCCTTATCTTTACCTACCTGACCATCAAGGCAATTACAGATACCCGATATGGACGCGCTTTTATTGCAATTCGGGAAGATGAACTGGCTGCGGATACGATGGGAATCAACACCGCCATATATAAAATTATGGCCTTCAGTATTGGCTGCCTTTTCGCCGGAATGGCTGGGAGTTTTCTGGCCGTATATCAAACGGTGGTGACACCCTCTAACTTCCGGTTAGAGGAGTCTTGCTTGATGATTATTATGGTCATTGTTGGTGGCATGGGAAGGAACCTTCTTGCCCCTTTAGCTGGTGTTGTTGTTATGACGGTTGCGACTGAGGTCTTCCGGAGTGTCGCCGACTATAGAATGTTAATTATTGGTCTCATCATGATTCTGGTTTTACTTCTTCGACCCCAGGGAATATTTGGTTCCTCTTCATTCAAAAGTTAAAGTGGGAGGCTGATAGTGCCAATCTTAGATACGCAAGACGTGACAAAACAGTTCGGTGGTTTGGTTGCAGTTAATCAAGTCAGTATGACTGTTAATAAAAATGAAATTGTCGGGATCATTGGTCCGAATGGTGCAGGAAAGACAAGTTTTATTAATGCCCTGACTGGAATCTATAAGCCGAGTGGGGGGCAGATATTTTTTCAGGGAAAAGATATTACCGGCTTTCCTGCTTACAAGATTGCCAAACAGGGGATTGCCCGAACTTTTCAGAATCTGAGGGTTTTTTCTAATATCAGTGTCTTGGAAAATGTTCTGATCGGCGCTCACTGTCGAATTGACAATCCATTTCATTACATCTTCTTACGGCCACTGAGATCTAAGCAGATTGAGCACCAAGCTTATGAGAAAGTTATTGCTTTGCTGAAGAAGGTGGGGCTTGAAGAGAAAAAAGAATCCTTGGCAAAAAACTTATCCTATGGCGAGCAGCGGACACTGGAAATTTGTCGGGCATTGGCTTCTGATCCAGAACTGCTCATTCTGGATGAACCATGCGCCGGCATGAACTCGGCTGAAATGGACACTCTCGCGGATTTTGTAAAAAAATTGCGGGATGAAGGGCAAACGATTGTCGTTATTGAGCACAACATGCGTTTTATGATGGCGGTAAGTGATCGAATCATTGTGATGACTGAAGGAGCTAAATTTCGTGAAGGGACTCCTGCGGAGATCCGGAACGATTTAGAAGTGCAGAAGGTTTATCTCGGCGAACAGGAGGTAGAGTGATGTTGGTAGTCGATGATATTCATGCTCAGTACGGAAGAATCAAAGCCCTCCATGGTGTTTCTTTAAATATTAAGGAGGGCGAGATAGTCGCCTTGCTCGGGGCAAATGGGGCAGGAAAGAGTACTTTTTTAAAAGTCATATCCGGAATGTTAAAACCGACCAGTGGCAGTGTCACCTTGATGGGAAAGCCACTAAACGGCGTTCGCCCAGATCAGGTTGTCATTGCCGGCATGTCTCATGTTCCTGAAGGACGGCGGGTGTTCCCGATGGCAACAGTTATGACAAATTTAGAAATGGGTGCGTTTACTCGGAAGGACAAAGAGGGGATAAAAAAAGATATCGCTCGCTACTTTGAAATCTTTCCGATTCTGGGTCAACGGCGCAACCAAAAAGCCGGAACGCTCAGCGGTGGAGAACAGCAGATGCTGGCCATTGCACGGGGGTTAATGTCTCGTCCATCGCTACTTTTGCTTGATGAACCCGCAATGGGCTTAGCTCCAATCCTAGTCCAGGAAATTTATAATATCATTAAAGAGTTGAATGCTGCGGGGACATCCATATTGCTGGTTGAGCAGAATGTCCATAAGACCCTCCAGATTGCAGATCGAGCCTATGTGCTGGAGTGTGGAGTTGTTGCAATAAGTGGTCTGTCTGAGGAGTTGCAAAAATCTGCTGAAGTGATCAAGTGCTACCTCGGTGAAGCAGTGTAATGGTTCTTTTATAGATAAGGTAGGTTAGAAAATACTTTTCGGTAGGACGGTTTAACAATGAAACTTCCCGGTAAAATAAGTTTATCGGGAAGTCAAAGAGGGGATAGTGCCCCGTTCATTCATTTGTAATAAAAGGAGATCTGCGATGCGGAAGTTTGTGGGAATGTGTGCGACATTGGCCTGTTGTTTATTTTTATTTACCTCAATCAGCTTTGCCGGTGATGGTGTTGATCACAAAGCCAAAGTCATTAAACTGGCAGGGTTTGATGCAGTCACCGGGAAATATGGCAATTATGGTGCGAGCGATAAGGTTGGCCAAGAAATTGCCATAGCACAAATCAACGCTATGGGTGGTATTCAAGCCGGGCCACTGAAAGGTTATAAACTTGAGCTCAGTTTTTTTGATGATCGAGGGGATGCGCGTGAAGCAGCAAATGTTGGCAAGAAAATCTCAGCTGGAGATTATCTAGCTGTCATGGGACCGACTATGAGTTCTTCTGCGCTGGCCGCAACCCCGATATTCAATCGCTATCGCATTGCCGATATTATTACCTATGCCAATGCTAGTTCGATTACCTCTCAAGGATTTGACAATCTCGCCAGACTGCCATTTACCACAAAAACTATCGCTGATGCGATCGCCAAGTGTATCGGCAATGAGATGGGCATGAAGACCGCTGCAGTTATTTCCGAAAATCAGGACTATGGTCAACAGCTGTATGAGGGTCTGCTCGAGGTAGAAAGCAAGTACGGTGTGAAAACTGTTTCGCAGGATGTTATCACTGCCGGGCAGGACGTTGATTTCAAGTCTGTTTTAACCCGCGCCAAGAGTGCTAATCCGGATGTTCTAGTCCTGTTTGTCACCTACAACGAAGGTGGCCTGATTGTCCGTCAAACCCGTGAAATGGGCTGGGAAATTCCGATTGTTACGGTTGATGCGATGACCGATCCCAAGTTCTTTGAACTGGCCGGAGATGTTCGCAATATCAGTTTTGTGATCAATGCTGACATTGACCAGACCACTCCACAGGCCCAGTATCTGAATGCCGAGTATGAAAAACGTACCGGTGAAAAAATTGCACCGACAGCTGCTGTCTTTGGCTATGACGCTGTTCAGGTAGCCAGAAAGATTATTGAAAATGGTGCCACCACGCGAGAAGAATTCATCAAAGGGATTCGGGGAGTGGAAGTCAAAGGAGGAATCTTTAGTTCTTTGTACACTTTTGACAAAAATGGTGATTCTAAGTCCTTCAACTTTGTAACGATCTCTGCTGAAGATTATAAAAAGACTTTGAATATCGAATAACCATCTTAGTGTCGGTACAGCCCCATAAGAAGGTGGGCTGTACCGACAGTTTAATTAAAATAAAGAGGTTATGATAATATGATTTATAGAGCACGAAAAGGTCAATATAGTGCCGGGCAGACAATCGGCATCCTTCTTCTAGATGCGATGCTACCCCTTGCACCAGGTGATGTTGCAAACGCAACGTCTTATCCCTTTCCAGTTATCTACAAAACTGTCAAAGCAGCATCCTCACACCGCTTGATTTTTGAACGGGATCCTGAACTGGCACAACCTTTTATTGCTGCTGGTCTAGAACTTGTTCATCAAGGAGCACGGGCAATTACAAGTGATTGCGGTTTTATGGCGCTGTTCCAAGAACAGTTGGCCGAGGCTTTGCCGGTACCGGTTATGCTATCCAGTCTGTTGCAGGTACCGTTTATTCACCGGATGTTGCGCAAGCGGGAAAAGGTTGGAATTTTGACTGCCCAGGGACAGAACCTGACAGAAAGACATTTTCAGGCTGCCGGAATTGATGCGTCGGCGGTTGTGGTTCTGGGTATGGAGGAGACTGAGAACTTTTACGGTGCATTTATAACCGAAACCGGAGTTCTTGATACTGATATTGCCAAGGAAGAAATTGTGGGTCAGGCGAGAAAACTGGTTGCAAGTGATCCTTCTATCAAGGCGATCCTGCTCGAATGTTCCAATATGCCTCCCTACGCATATGCGGTACAAGAGGCAGTTGGGTTGCCAGTTTTTGATTTTAACACGATGATTAACCATGTCTTCTCTGCCTTGGAACAACGTCCTTATCAGGGATATGTTTAAATCTCCCAGGGTTTCATCACCAAGGAGAGGGCTGTAACTTCATTTTTTGTAAGTTTTACAGCCCTCTTACCTTTTCTAGAAAACAGTTAGAACAAAAGAGAGATTTTGATGCTTTATCTGAGTAAAGAAAATATCCGTCAGGCGGTTTCTAAAAAGGAACTTCTTGATGAGGTAGAACAAGCATTGTGCCTCCAGGAGGTCGGTAGATTTACTATGCCCCAGCGTATGCACTTGGATAATGGGGAGAATACGTTGCTCCTTATGCCTTGCTTGACGGAGAGGTTTTACGGCACCAAACTGGTAACAGTTTTTCCGGGCAACACAAAACAAAACCTTCCCACGGTCGCTGCGGTCATGCTACTCAATAGCGCTGACACAGGTGAAACTTTAGCCATTCTTGATGGCCAAGAGCTGACGGCGCTCAGAACCGGCGCCATGGGTGGGGTAGGAATCCGGCACACTTGTCCGCCGGATACTGAGCGGCTCGGGATCGTCGGAACGGGTGTTCAGGGTTTGAATCAGGCGCTCTTTGCAGCTTCTGTCCGCCCGCTCAAGGAAATTCATCTGTTGAGTCGAAATACAAAAAATGTGGCGACATTGGTCGAGAAACTCGCTGTTGAACTTCCTGAGATTCGGATCCGTGCAGCGGCATCGATTGAATCTCTGCTGGAATCCTCCCAGGTGATTATCACCGCCACTAATTCCTCAGTTCCCGTTCTCCCGAATAACGAGGAACTTCTCAATGGGCGGCATTTCATCGGCATTGGTTCATACAAGCCGATCATGCGGGAATTTCCAGAAGCCCTTTTCCATTTAGCGAAGCACATTTTCGTTGATACCGAGCATGCCATTGAAGAGTCAGGAGATCTTGCCCTGCCCCTCTCAGAGGGCTGGATTAGCCGAGAGCAGGTTAGCCCTCTTGGGCAACTCTTGATGGGCCAGCAGAACGATCCCGGGTTCCCAGGTGAGACCACCATCTTTAAATCGGTCGGAATGGCTCTACTGGATGTCTGCGTCGCTGGATTGATTTACAAGAATTCCATAGAACAGGGACTGGGAAAACATCTGTAAAGGGTGGGATTCTGGTGAACGGAAGATATGATTTCTACAAAAACATTATTCTCAATCAAAGGATGTCTCTGATGACAATTAATAATCCAAGGGCAAGGGAGCTGGATCATGGCTATTAGCGTGTGTTTGGCCGGAGCCACCGGCTGGGCGGGATCCGCCCTGGCAAAAGGAATATATTCTGTTCCAGACCTGGAATTAGTCAGTGCTGTATCAAGATCTCATCCTGGAGAATCACTTGGTTCTGTTATAGGCCAGGCCGAAAACACGACCATTCTCACCTCGACAGTTGCAGAGGCTTTACTTGCTGACCCGGATGTTTTCATAGAGTACACCAAACCCGATGTTGCCAAGAGCAACATACTTCTGGCGCTTCAGCAGGGTTGTCATGTTCTGGTAGGAACCTCCGGCTTGAGTGAGGACGATTATCGGGAAATCGATGAGGTGGCACAAACGGCGGGAAAAGGAGTACTGGCCTGCGGCAATTTCTCACTTACCGCAGTCCTTTTGCAAAAATTTGCAGGAATGGCGGCCAAACATATTCCCCATTGGGAGATTATTGATTACGCCAGTTCTGCTAAAATAGATTCTCCTAGTGGAACCGCACGAGAGTTAGCATATCGGCTCTCCAAGATCCGCGAATCCCAGCTTGATGTCCCTCTCGATCAGTGTCAGGGGCCAAAAGGTATAAGGGGAGCCCGGCTCAATGGAACCCAGGTGCATGCCGTTCGCCTTCCTGGTTATATCCTTTCGCTTGATGTTATTTTTGGCATGCCTGACCAGAAGCTTGTCATTAAACATGAGGCCGGAACAAGTGCTCAGCCTTATGTGGATGGAGCACTATTGGGAATAAGAAAAGTTACAAGTTTGGTCGGTTTGCATCGCGGTCTAGCTTCAGTTATGGACTTTTAATGGTAATCATGTGTCTGTTCGTTGGTGCCAATTTCGCCAAGGTGCTGATTGAAAAAAATCACCGTGCGCCGCTTCCGTTTATCATCGCTTCGTTTGTAGCACTACTGGTCACCACCTACTGGAAAAGCCTGATCCTGTTTCAGCCCAGGTTTTAGGCAACCCATAACAGATCTTGTTTTACTCATCGACAAGTTGAGGTTTTATGCACCTGAATCGCATCATCACGACCATAGACACACATACAGCCGGCGAACCGACCCGGATTATCACCGGCGGCCTGCCCTATATTCCGGGGAAAAGCATGCAGGAAAAAAAGGCCTGGATGGCGTGCAACGAGGATGATCTGCGAAAAATGCTCATGTGGGAGCCGCGAGGTCATCGTGATATGTTTGGTGCAATTCTCACAGCACCGGTTTCAGAGGACGCCGACATAGGAATCATCTACATGGATGGCGGCGGCTATCTTGATATGTGCGTGCACGGATCGATTGGTGCGATCACCGCCATGGTCGAATGCGGCATGCTCAAATTGGTCGATAGCACGGGTGAGCAAGCGCAACAGGTTATTCTCGATGCACCGGCCGGGAAAATCCACGCTACGGTTCGTTTGGAGCGGGGTCGCGCCAAGAGTGTGACGATTCAGAATGTTCCCTCTTTCTACTACGATGAGTTGGAAGTTGAACTTGACGGGATAGCAAGGCTTCCCGTTTCGGTCTGTTATTCCGGCAACTATTTCGCAATCGTTAAGGCAAAATACTTGGGAATGAGTGTCGAACCACAGCAGGTCGATAAATTGATCGAATATGGCCTGGCGATTCGAGAGAAGGTGAACCTCGGCATCAAAATCCTGCATCCCGACAGCGGCGAAGCCGGTCGGGTCGATCTGGTCGAAATCTATGAAGAAACCGACCCGCCACGCAATATCGTGATTTTCGGATCAGGACAGGCCGATCGTTCGCCCTGCGGCACTGGTACAGGAGCTAAAATGGCGCTTCTACATGCGCATAACAAATTAAAAGTGGGACAGCCGTACCCCTATCAGAGCATTATTGGCACAGAGTTTGTTGGTGAAATTCTCGCGGAAAAACAGATGAAAGACCGGACCGCAATTATTCCGGCAGTGACCGGTCGAGCTTATATCATTGGTTTACAGAAATTCGTTATTGATAATGAAGATCCCTTTAAATATGGTTTTGGTCTACAAAAGAGCGCATGATGTACTTAACCTGCTGTTTTATGGAGGAAAATGACCTCTCCCTGTTAGTTTTTCAACAGCCCATTAATATAGAGTACTGGTTCTATTTATAAATGCTTCGTTTTCTTGGTAATCATATTCCCGTGCCTGTTTGGCTCTACATACAGAAGCGTGGATAAAAAATATTGATGCTTTATTTGTTTCGAAATTGAGCTTGAAAATAACAACCTTCACTGGTATACCTAACCACCTAATTTGTAATACTAGTTGTGTCCGCTAAATAAATTGGTGCTCTTTTAAAAAAAGGTTTAAATATGGTTATGAGTTCTGTGAACCACAAATCGAAGACAGTTACCCTTTCTTATGAATAATAATATCTATCAGACAATTAAGGATCGGATTTTATGCTTGGAGTATGCTCCTGGCCGGATTTTAAATGAAAAAGTTCTGGCAAAGGAATTTGGCGTCAGCCGAACACCGCTGCGTGAAGTATTAAATCGCTTGGAGTGGGATCAACTGGTTCGGGTATTGCCACGAAGTGGAACCATGGTTGCTGAGATTGAATTTCAACAGATCATGAACACGTTTCAGGTGCGCATGGGGATTGAAGAGATGATTGGTAAGCTGGCCGCAGAGCATGCGACCGAAGAACACCTTCAGCGACTGGTAACTTTGCAGGAGCAATGCAAAGATTTATGTGAAGTTAAAGACAAAGCAGCCCTGATATCAATAGACCGGGAGTTGCGGGCAATTCTTAACGATAGTGCAGATAATCCAGTTCTCAAAAACATCTCTGAATCCCTTTATGACCTGACCGTTAGATTGTGGTGTGCCGTCCTAGATAAAGGAAACTGGAAGGAAGAGGTTCAGTCGATTATTGATGAAATCAGCCAAACCATTACTGTATTGAAAAGTGCTACAAAAGAGCTTGGGGCGTTGAGACGGGATTTACTGGCTCAACATCTTGAACGTATTCGACAAAAGTTCTTAGGTTTGTAGGATGCTTTTTATTGATGGTGAAGAAGGTTGGAACATAAAAGTCGAAGGAACCGATAATTGCCGCAATTATTATTTAGCTGAAGTTTAGAGTTACACCACTGCCTGAACCCTCTTGATCGGGCAGTGAAATCGTTCTTTGAATCTTAAAATATGCTGAAGTTAAGCTGTTGTTCTGTGGTCTGGCGGCTGATCCTCTTTTTTTGG
>Ga0256840_1004316_pt1 | contig 10734 bp, 13 predicted proteins | sample 355202metaG_FD_185969 | JGI IMG/M metagenome (GOLD analysis project Ga0256840, IMG submission 185969) | Hydrothermal vent microbial communities from Mid Atlantic Ridge, Atlantic Ocean - 355-202 | ecosystem: Environmental > Aquatic > Marine > Hydrothermal vents | place: Atlantic Ocean: Mid...
ACGCATTTGAGCAGTGACGAGTTAGTAGCCTCACAGCCAAAACTTGAAGGCAAAAAACTTTATACGGTAGATTGCATAAAGATTGCACAAGAGACTATCGGTCGTGCAATACCAAATACACCTATGCTAGGCGCTTTTATGAAAATCTCTAATATGTATGACATCGAGTTTTTTAAAGAGAATATGCAACGCGTTTTAGAAAAGCTTCCACAAAAGATTATCGATGCAAATATGCAGGCAATTCAGCGCGCATATGACGAAGTAAAATAAGGAGATATGATGCTAAACAAAGGATGGGATGAATTTGAAATCGGAGCGATGCTTCGTTCATTTGATGGACCAACTTCAAATATTGCAACAACCTTGCAAGAAGATAGACCATATTCACAATCAAACTCTTTTACGGCTTCTGTAGCGGATTGGCGTATTGAAAAACCAGTATTTAACAAAGATTACTGTATTGATTGTCAATTTTGTTGGATTTATTGCCCAGATATGTCAATAATTTCTCGTGATAAGAAGATGATTGGCGTAGATATGGATCACTGTAAGGGATGTGGTATCTGTGTTGAGGTCTGTCCTACAAACCCGAAATCACTTCTAATGTTTCAAGAAAAAGAAGATGAAGAGACAGTATTGGCCGCATGGCCTGAAAAAGAGGCTAAGGAGAAATAATGGCATTTGATAAAATGGAACTGCGTGATATTGAAGTCTGGGATGGTAACTTTGCTGCGGCGCAAGCTTTGCGTCAAGCACAAGTAGATGTTGTTGCCGCTTATCCTATTACACCATCAACACCTATTGTTGAGGGGTATGCGAAGTTTAAAGCAGATGGTTATGTAGAGGGCGAATTTGTAATGGTTGAGTCAGAACATGCTGCAATGTCAGGATGTATAGGCGCTGCTGCTGCTGGTGGTCGTGTTGCTACAGCAACATCTTCTCAGGGTCTTGCTCTTATGGTGGAGACGCTATACCAAGCATCTGGTATGCGTCTGCCAATTGTACTCAACATTGTAAATCGTGCACTTGCTGCACCGCTCAATGTAAATGGTGACCACTCAGATATGTACCTTTGTCGTGATAGCGGCTGGATTCAACTTAATGCTTTTAATGCACAAGAGGCGTATGATCTTAACTTTGTCGCTTTTAAAGTATCAGAAGATCATGATATTCGCCTTCCAGCCATTGTTAATCAAGATGGTTTTTTGACTTCACATACAGCTGAGGGTGTAAAAACTTTGAGTGATGATGATGCCTATGGATTTGTTGGTGATTATAAACCGATGAATGATATGCTAGACCTTGATCACCCAGTTACACATGGTGTTCAAACAGAAGAAGATTGGCACTTTGAACATAAAGCTCGCCAGCATAATGACTTGATGGTAAAAGTTCTTCCAAAAATTGAAGAAGTTTTTGCTGATTTTGAAAATTTAAGTGGACGCAAATACAATCTTGTAGAAAAATACGATATGGATGACGCTGATGTAGTTGTTGTCTGTATGGGTTCATCAGTAGAGACTGCTCGTGAAGTAGCACTTGAGATGCGCGAAAAAGGTATCAAAGCGGGCGTTCTTGGACTACGCGTTGTGCGTCCATTCCCATTTATGGAGATTGCCGAAGCACTTAAAGATGTGAAAGCTATCGCTGCACTTGATCGTTCTTCTCCAAATGGAGCTGCGGGTATGTTATTTAACGAGATTGCTGGGACACTTATTAATATTGATACAAAAGCACTGCTTTCTGGTTATGTTTATGGTCTTGGTGGCCGTGACTTAACGAAAGCACATTTAACTGATCTATTTACTGAACTTCAAGCAAATGTAGATGCAGGCAAATTAACAACAAAACAACAACAGTTTATCGGTGTTCGTGGACCGAAACTGTCATTTTTATAGGAGAAGATGATGAGCGAAATTAAAAAAATTAAAAACTTAAAAGAGTTCTCAACATCTGCGGATCGTTTTGAGGGTGCGAACCTTTTATGCCCAGGGTGTGCACACTCTATCATTGTTCGTGAAATTTTAAATGCAACAAATGATGATTTGATCCTTTCATCTTCAACAGGATGTCTTGAGGTATGTACTGCGGTATATCCTTATACATCTTGGGACGCTTCATGGATTCATATCGGTTTTGAAAACAGTTCAACTGCTATTGCAGGTGCTGAAGCGATGCACAAAGCTCTTAAAGCAAAAGGTCGCCTCAAGCAAGACCGTGATCCTAAATTTGTCGCCTTTGGTGGTGACGGTGCCTCTTACGATATCGGTTTTCAGTGGATAAGCGGCTGTTTCGAGCGTGGTCATGATATGATGTATGTTGTTTTAGATAATGAAGTCTATGCAAATACTGGTGGACAACGATCAAGCGCAACACCTATCGGCTCATCTGCAACAACATCACCTGCTGGTCGTGTCAGTTATGGTGAGAAGATGAATAAAAAAGATATGCTCTCTATCATGGCAGCACATGGCTCTCCATATGTAGCACAAGTGGCTCCAAATAAATGGAAAAACATGATTAAAGCAGTCCAGCAAGGCCTAAATACTGAGGGTCCAACTTTTATCAATGCTATGTCAGCATGTACAACTGAGTGGAAATTTGATCCTGCGGATACTATCGCTGTCTCTGATTTAGCAACTGATTCTTTAGTATTTCCACTCTATGAGATTATTGACGGAAAAGAGCTAAACATCACTTATCGTCCTAAAAATATCGTTCCAGTTGAAGAGTACCTTGCGGCGCAAGGACGCTTTAAACACCTTTTTAAAGATCAGTATAAATATCTTATCAAAGAGTGGCAAGAGCGCATCGACGGTAACTGGGAGTATCTCCAACGCCGTGAAGAAGCTCGCGTCTAAAAGACTTAGCTTTACGCGACCTTGCACCAAACTCCGAAACGGCAGGCAATTAGCCTTGTCTTATTCGGAGTTTGGCACAATCTCACGCAAATCTAAGGCTTTTAGGTTTGTTTGAATTTGTTGCAATCTTCACATCGGAGTTTGGCACAATCTCACGCAAATCTAAGGCTTTTAGGTTTGTTTGAATTTGTTGCAATCTTCACATCGGAGTTTGGCACAATCTCACGCAAATTTAAGGCTTTTAGGTTTGCTTGAGTTTGCTGCAATCTTCATACAAAAAGGATATTTATGCATACGATATCTACGACTGAAATACAAAAAAATTCTCTTCGACTTCAAGAAGCACTTCGTGATGATATACTGATAACGAAAAGAGATAAGCCTTTTGTTGTGGTGATGGATTATGAAAAGTATTTGAGATTAGCCAATAATGATGAGTGGCAGTATTGGAGTGATAGCGAGATAGATAATTTTGGTAAGATTGCTATTGGACTTTCAAAGCATGATTATGATGACGAAGATGAGGATTATTCTCAATGGTAGGGGGTATATATTTTATAAATATGCCCTATTCTGATTTTAAAAAATCAAAAGCAAGACCTGTTTTAGTTTATAAAATGATAGATAAAAGTGATTTATTGATACTTCCCCTTACTTCTAATTTACAAAGAGATGGAATAAATATAACAAATAGTGACCTAGAAGATGGCTCATTAAAAAAGGAGTCAATAGTTATCGTGCCAAAGCTTACTGCAATTGATTCTAGCCTCATTATTAGCTCAAAATTTATAGCCACACTAAAACAAGAGAGCTTTCAAAGAGTACAAGTTGAGTTGTGCAAAAGATTGGGATGCTAAATATGTACTTTATGAGTATAGACGCAGGGACTGGCTCTGTTCGGGCTGTGATTTTTGATACTTTAGGCAATCAGGTAGCTATAGCGCAGCGTGAGTGGGTGCATTTGAGTGAAGAGGGTGTGGCGAACTCTATGGGGTTTGATTATGAAAAGAATTGGGCTTTAACGCTTACATGTATCAAAGAGGCTATCTTTAAAGCGGGGATACGAGCGAGTGAAATAGTTGCACTGACTGCTAGTAGTATGCGTGAGGGGATTGTGCTTTATGATAGAGAAGGCAAGGAGCTTTTTGGTGTTGCCAATGTTGATGCGCGCGCTGCTCAGGAAGTTGCAGATATAAACCGTGATACTCCTGAATTAGAGAGAGAATTTTATGATATTAGTGGTCAAACTTTTGCCTTGGGTGCGCTGCCTAGACTGCTGTGGGTAAAGCGAAACAGACCTCATATTTATGAAAAAATAGCATCTCTCAATATGATTAGCGACTGGGTCTTAACAAAACTCAGTGGTATCATAGCCGCAGAGCCGTCAAATGCAGGAACAAGTGGTGTTTTCTCTTTAGAAAAACGCCAATTTGAGCCGATGATGGCAAAAAAACTTGGTCTTAAAGATGATATATTCCCCGAAGTTGTCGAGAGTGGGACTGCGATAGGTCAAGTAAGCCAAAAAGCTTCCGATGAGACAGGCTTACATGTAAGGACAAAAGTCATTATGGGTGGTGGAGATGTGCAACTAGGAAGTGCAGGTCTAGGCGTGGTTGAAGCAGGGCAGTGTGCTATCTTGGGCGGAACATTTTGGCAGCAGATAGTCAATATCGAAGGTGCAAAAGTGGATCCGAACATGAATATCAGAGTCAATCCTCATGTTGTAAAAGGACTCTCTCAAGCCGAAGGCATAACCTTTTTTTCAGGAATGGTGATGCGCTGGTTTCGAGATACTTTTTGCGAGATGGAGAAATTAGAAGCTTCCAAGCGAGGCATAGACCCTTACACATATCTCGAAGAGTTAGCACAAAGCGTACCGTTAGGCTCTTACGGGATTATGCCGATATTTTCAGATGTGATGCAATACTCCAAATGGTACCACGCCGCCCCATCTTTTATAAATCTCTCGTTAGAGACAACATCAAAAGCCGCGATGTTTCGCTCCCTAGAAGAAAATGCTGCCATAGTCTCCATGCTTAATCTAAACGCCATCTTAGACTTTACAAAAACACAGACAGATACTATCACTTTTGCAGGAGGTGCATCTAAGGGAGCTCTCTGGAGTCAGATACTCAGTGATGTTACATGTAAGCGTATAAGGATTCCAAAAGTCACAGAAGCAACTGCACTCGGTGGTGCTTTTGTGGCAGGTGTAGGTGTAGGTGAGTACAGCTCTATCAGCGAAGTTGCACAAAATCTTGTACAGTGGGATAAAACCTATGAACCAAATCGAGATAATTATACAAAATATCAAGAGATAGCCCAGCAGTGGCAAGAAGTTTACAGTGCGCAGTTAGAGTTGGTAAATCGAAATTTAACCTCCTCAATGTGGAAGGCACCAGGCTTATAAACTTAGAAGAGAGCTTAAAAAGCCTCTCCAACGATTAAAAGGTTTTCACTAAACTTATCAGCAGTATGAACTTCATAATTTGATTTGTAGTGTTTGTAGTGTTTTGAGTTTTTATGCCCATCGAGTGCATTTTCATTTTCCCATGCCTCTATAACGATAAACTTTGTAGGTTCACTCTCTATCTGGTAGATGTTGTATTTGAGACATCCCTCTTCCGCTCGTGAAGCACTTACCATGCTTTCGAGTAAGTTTTTAAGTTGTGTGATGTGGTCTTCTTTCGCGATGAAAGTTACTTTTTTTGTTATGTTCATTTTATTTTCCTTTTTTGAGTTTATTTTGCTCCAATTCCCAATATTCCATCTCAAAAAGTTCTGAAGGTTTAAGGCTCGTCCAGCGATACATAGCTTCTGCTTGAAGCATAGCTTTTATAGTGTGTGTTACGATATCACTCATAATTTCTGCCTCTTTATCATCTTTGGCAAATATAAGAGCGCCAAGACCTCTGATAAATCCATATCGAGGCGCGATATCGAGTCTTTGATGCTGTGATGAAGCGTGGGTGACATAGTAGTCTTGATAGGCTTTAGTAAAGTTAAAAAGTCCCTCTAAAATATCCTCATCAAAGATAGCTGCAAAAGGTTTGATGCGGATAACATGCTCAGGAGTCAAGCCACCACTGTGGATAATACGCTCAAGTTCGCTATGTTGCGAAAGAGTACAGGCCTCAGCACTTGTGATTAGCCTTATTTGAATATCACAGCCTCGCAAAGAGGAGATCTTTTTTTGCAAGGTTTCAAGCATAAATGGGTCTGCCTCTTTCGCCTTACATGTAAGCTCTAAAGAGGCATGTTTTTGGAGATATTCTTCCGCTTTGCTCACGATAGCAATCATCTTATCATAGGCTACTTTGGCATCATTATCAAAGCTAAAAACGCCATGATTCATCAAGATAATGCCATCAAGTTTATTCCAATCAATATCTTTTGTCTGCTCATACACACTCTTAGCTAGAATAAATCCAGGCATTATATAGTCAATGATAAGCATATTTTCACCATAAAGTTTGGCTATACGCTCTTTGCCATCAGGAGTATTTGAGATAGTAACCACAGCGTCAGCATGGGTGTGATCGACAAAATCAAAGGGGATAATAGCGTGTAAAATAGCCTCGATAGAGGGGTTTGGAGCCTCGGGGTTTTTTAGAGCTTCACGCTGTTGGGCAACCATTTGTGTATCACTAAGATGTTCTCGCGTGGCCATTTCGATAAGTACATCTAAATCAACGGGAGAAAACCCTGCCTCTTCTATAGTATCAAGGTTCCAGCCACTTCCCTTTACATGTAAGACATTATCTATCTTCACAGAAGTATTACCCCCACCATGAAGCACAAGGTCTGCCTCTCGTCCTAAAAGTTGCGAGGTATAGACACGCATTGCTAGGGGACTTGATAGAGTAGAAGCGTATGTTTCATCAAAATTATTTTTCATTTAGACCCTTTTTGTTTGCAGAAGTTTAACATTTATAAGCTAAGTTTATTTTCACATCGATGTTACGCACTGTAATGAGCGAAGCCCATTGCAGTGACAGGGACTAAAGTCCCTGTAACCCCCTAAAGTTAAAAAGCTTGCTTTTTAGACAGTTGATTTATGCTAATATTACACTAATTATTACAAGGATTATATATGCCATTATTAGACAGTTTTACAGTAGATCACACGATTATGCCAGCGCCAGCTGTGCGAAAAGCAAAAGGGATGAGTAGCAAAAGCGGTGATGAGATTACTGTGTATGATTTACGTTTTTACAAGCCAAATGTTGATTTGATGAGTGGACGAGGGATTCATACCTTAGAGCACCTTTTTGCAGGTTTTATTCGTGAGCACCTTAATGGAAAAAAAGTTGAGATTATTGATGTTTCTCCTATGGGGTGTCGTACAGGTTTTTACATGAGTGTTTTAGGCAGTCCTAGCGAGAAAAAGGTGGCTAAGGCGTGGAAAAAAGCTATGCAAGATGTCTTAAAAGTTAAAAGCAAAAAAGATATTCCAGAGCTCAATATCTACCAATGTGGTACTTACAAAATGCACTCACTCAAAGATGCGAAAAAAATTGCGTCAGATATTTTAAGCCAAAAGATTGGTGTTATGAGCAATGAAGAGCTCAAGCTTGATCTGAAAAAACTTGGACAAGCCTAATGCTACTGCTTATTCCTCTTGATAGCGATGAGAGAGAAGAGGCAAGCTTAGTTCCTCTTGATAATGCCAAAAAATGGGCACTGCTTGATGTTTCAGAGGGAAAGATAGCAAAAATTGACTTTTATGATACTCATGAAGAGATTAGTGAATGGGTAGAAGCAGTTGTTGTTATCAACGACCATGAGTATGTCTGGCCTTTTCAAGAGCAGCAGATTATGGTTTTAGTGGCGCATACGCAAAGAAGTATAGATGATATTGTTGAAGCTTTTTTATTTAAAGAACTTCACGATTTAGCGTACTAGATATGAAACAATTTTTAGAGCTTTTTTCTCCACAGCCTGCCAATAGTTATCTACTTGTTACAACACATCTTGATGCGTTGGCGCTTGCTTTAGCAGATAAATTAAGCACATATGATGGAAGCTTACATGTAAGCCTCTATCCAGGCGAACATCAAGAGCTTTATAGAGATAATATGAAACTCTTACATGTAAAAGATTTCAAGACTCCTTTTCGTGCCTTACCTCGCTCTTTTGATGCGGTAATATTTCAAGATTTTTATCATCTACATGAGCATAAAGAGCGTATTGTTAAACTTGCTTACAACTCTTTGGCAAATACCGCTGATATAGTAATACTGCAAGAGAGAGGTGAGATGAATGTTGCGTTGATGTTAGAGATGTTGGAAAATGCAGAGTTTAGGGCTGGAAATAAGATAGATGTTCTAGAGCAATATGATCTGGTGATGGCAAAGAAGATGCATATGTGGGGTGCGGGGCTTTAGTTGAGTCAAGTTTTTACAAAAAGGGCACTAATGATTGATTCTGTAAAAAGTGAAGATGGCTCGTTTACTGCGTATAGTAGCGAATACGGGGAACATTATCACTCAACTCGTGATGGTGCGCTCAATGAATCACTGCATAAACATGTTATTCCAGCACTCTCACATGTAAGTCATAAGCAAGAGATAAGTATCTTGGATATCTGCTTTGGTTTGGGATTTAATACCTTGGCAACGCTCTATTATCTTCAAAAAAATGCTATTGAAAAGAGGGTGAAGATTATCTCTCCTGAACTCGATTCTACGCTTATCGCTTCGCTCAAAGAGTTTCAATATCCCGAGGTATTTTCACCTTTTTTACATATTATAGAGGCTATTAGTGAGGCTCATGAGTATAAAGATAAAGGCTTACATGTAAGGGTTATTGTGGGTGATGCGAGGGAATATTTAGCTGAGTGCACGGAGCGTTTTGATATTGTCTATCAAGATGCTTTCTCGCCCTCTGTAAATCCAATGCTGTGGACAAAAGAGTATTTTGCAGATATTTCAAAAGTAATACAAGATGACGGGATTGTAACGACTTACTCTATGGCACTCAAGACTCGTTTGGCTCTGTATGAAAATGGTTTTCATATCTATGTAAATTCAGGAGAGGGTTATAGAGATGCTACTCTAGCTTCTAAGGTGTTACTAGATTTCCCTTTAGTCGATATGAAACATAAAATTTCATGTAATAGTGATGTGAAATCACTGTGTGATATATTTTGAGATATAATGCATTTATAAATCTTTATAAAGTATCTTTTAATGAAAAACAACTGTATTGTAAGTACTTTTATTTTAGCAATAACCTTGGCTATTACAGCATTTTATATCATAGACAATACTCTGATATCTTCGTCTGGCTTTGTATATATTTTTGCATTGGTACTAAGTGTTGCTCTCATTGTTTTGCTTGTAAAACAGAATGATTATAAACAAAATAGTGGAAAACTACAAAAAATTCTCGCTACTGACTCACTCACTTCTCTTTTAAATCGGCGTGGTGTTGATGATTTTGTGGATGGCTTAATAAAAAAACATCGAAATAACGAGACGAAATTTGCCATTATGTATTTAGATTTGGATAATTTTAAAATTATAAATGACACGCTAGGACACCATATAGGAGACTTAGTTCTTATGGAAGTCTCTCGGCGCTTGCAAAAAATTATTAGAGAAAATGATGCTGCTGGACGCTTAGGTGGTGATGAGTTTATTCTTCTTGTTGATAATGTTCAAGAGACAGAGAAGATACTTTTTATGGCACAGCGTATTGTCAAAGAATTTGAAAATTATATAAATATAGAAAAGCATCAAATAAAAGTCAGTTTTAGTATAGGAATTAGCGTATATCCATTTAATGGAACGGATCAAAAGACACTCTTCAATAGAGCCGATATAGCAATGTATCAAGCCAAGACAGAAGGTAAAAATAACTTTCAATTTTTCACAGATGAGTTAAATGAGCGTGTGCAAGAGAATTTAAAAATGCATAGCAAACTTGAAAAAGCTTTACAAGATAATGAATTTGTACTTTTATACCAGCCAAAAATCAATTTTAAACATTCTGAAGTGCAAGAGGCTGAAGCCTTGATTCGTTGGAAGCAAGATGAAAATACTTTGCTAAGCGCTGCTAGCTTTATAGCACATGCAGAAAAAACTGGGATGATTGTAAGAATTGGAAACTGGGTTATAGATGAAGTTTGCAAGCAAGTGAAACTTTATGAGAAAGAAGGAACTCCTACTCGAATATCTATAAATGTCTCAAAAGCACAACTCAAAGATATAGACTTTGTATCTAATGTCGAAAATGCTATTTTACGCCATAATATCTCAGCCAATCTGATAGAGTTTGAGATTTCAGAATCACTGCTGATTAAAGATTCAGATGCTTTTATTCCTATCTTAAATGAACTGAAAAAGATAGGGGTTATGCTAGCTATAGATGAGTTTGGAAAAGGTTTCTCTTCTATGGGGTATATGAGTAGGCTTCCTATCGATAGTATTAAAATAGATAGAACTTTGATAAATGACATTGGTGATGAAAAGCAAAAAAGCTTAGTCTTAGCGATGATTGCCCTTGGACATGCGATGAATCTCTCTGTGACAGCAGAGGGAATTGAGTTGGATTCACATCTGCAAGAGAGTAGAAGGCTACGAGTAGATTCTGCTCAAGGATATTTTTTGGCTAAACCACTTAAGGCGAAAAAATTAATGCAATTCTTTGACGAACACAAGGCTGCTTAAAAGTTAGCGCTTATCCTATCAACATCATCCCAAGAGAGTGAATTCTCTTGGCGATGCGCTAAAAGATGCTCTATATAACGGGCGAACATATCTGTCTCTATATTTACCCTCGTTCCTTTTTTATAGCTACCAAAAAGTGTCTCTTTCATGGTGATGGGGATGATTGTAAGTCGAAAAGAGTCTTTGGTGACATCATTGAC
>Ga0256840_1004317_pt1 | contig 10734 bp, 8 predicted proteins | sample 355202metaG_FD_185969 | JGI IMG/M metagenome (GOLD analysis project Ga0256840, IMG submission 185969) | Hydrothermal vent microbial communities from Mid Atlantic Ridge, Atlantic Ocean - 355-202 | ecosystem: Environmental > Aquatic > Marine > Hydrothermal vents | place: Atlantic Ocean: Mid...
GTTGTGGACTTATAATAACGAACGACCTAATATGGGAATTGGTGGTATTACACCAATTCAGAAATTAAAATTAACACAGAGAAAAATATCTACTACTGATCTCCATTAAAAATGGGGGGATTACCATTCCAAAAAGGGAACTTTTAAAAAGTTCTTTTCTGAATATGGGTTTCTTTCAAACTGTTTTTTCTTTATTTCTAAATATTCGCTGCTATTCATATCAAAATCGGGAGCTTCGTCTGTAATTTGTTGAATCCATGCTTTGCCTTCAGCACTACAGAACAATTCTTTATATCTACTGTCAATTCCAAATAGCTCTTGCCAAGTATCGGTTTTATCTTGTTCTGTTGCTGAGATGGTTAAATCTATATCAGCAGGTTGTAAATTTTGAATATCACTTGAAGAAAGCTTTACCTCTATTTTAATATCAGTTGAATTCGTATAAGGATAAAAAGCCTCTCTTCTATTATCAGAGCTATCAAAAATCGGATTTTTAACACCTTTATTACCACTGTTACACTTATGACACATAGGGACTAAGTTTTTTAAATTGATAGCGGTAAAAGGGTACTTGCTTTTGGGCAAATAATGATCGTAAGCCTCTCTTGTTTTTGAATATGCACCATCCAGTGGGTAAATACCGCAAAAGGGGCAGACACCTTTATTATTGGTCATCACAAAATCTGTGTAATGAGTAGAAATTTCTTTTAAACCAATTTTGCTTTGGGAATAAAGATTGTCGTAGATAGATTTTATTTCCTTGGATAACGCCTCAATCATCGTATCCAGATCACTGTATAAGGCAGGTTTGTACTTACCATTGCATAGCTCTTCTATTCTGTTATTGACTTTGTACCAATAGGATAATTTGCATCTTTGCCAGCATGAAAGCGACTTACAAAGATCGAATACCTTCTTTACGCTGCTGACAAAATTTTTGCCGTATTCAGGGGTAGTGTCCGAGAAATAGAGATAATTCAAGATATCTAGTAGATCTTCATTGTCATCAAATAAGGTAATATCAAAATCACCCAGAGTATGTGCCTTTATCCAAACCTCATAAAAGATGTAGTCCATATAACCCTGCATCTTTTCTAAATCATGGGTGATATATTGATAGGAAAACAACATCTATTTGCATTCCTCTTGCTTATCAAATAAAAGTTTCAAGAAGAGGATCTTCTCCATCGAATCCCCTAAGCTGGTTTCAACTTCATTAATAAGTGTCTCAACATCTTCCCCCTTGTCAAAACGGTCTCTAAACGCCTGTAATTTACTATGAGCAAAATCACCAATCGTATCGGTCTTATCAAAGACTTTCATCGTGATTTTACTCACGGATGCACCAAAAGTATTGAAATCTGGTCTCTCACAGCTCACCTCGTTATCATTGTCTTTTTTGAATATCAAAACATTTTCTCGCCTTGAATCAGAAACAATAAATGGAGAATGTGAGGTTATGAGTATTTCAGGGAGATTCTGAGTGTCTTCAAAGCATTTTCTAAGAGTAGAAATATATTTTGCTCGCCAATCAGGATTGAAATGTGTTTCTGGCTCATCGAGCAAGAAGAGGGATTCGGTGTTTTTATATAATAACGCTAAGCCAATTGTATGCAAAAATTGATGTTCACCATCAGAGAGACTTTTACTTAAAATCTTGGTGTCATTTTTTTGAATCCAGAAATCTTTAAACTTAAATATTCGCTCTTCCCAAGGTACGGTTGATATTCTCCCCTTGGCATATAGACTGTTTGATTGGTAGATTTTATCCTTTAAGCTTTGCTCGTATTGATACTGATTAAGTAATATGAGATTTTGGAAGAGTTGAAACAGAGCCAAAGCACTGGGTTTGCTTTCTTCGTCAGTGAAATAAAAATTGAAGGCCTCTTTTGATGAATCGTTCAAGTAAAAATCAAGGATTAATTCCTGAGCCTGTTCATCATCATAGTGCAGTGTTGAGCACGAGATGAGTTTATCTATCTGCTTTTTTAACCCTGTAGTCAATTCAGTCTGGTCGTGATCATCGGCACTATTTTGATACTCTTCGCTCATCTCCTCTAAGTGATGTTTTTTGATGATGATTCTAAATTGTTTAACACTCTCGATTTTGAGGTCATTTTTGAAAATGCTAACCGCTTCTTCATCTGAAAAGATGAAATTGCACAAAAAGATTGCCTGAGAAAAAGTATCGTCCAGATAGACCAGCCCTGATTCTGGAGCAGAGTAGTTTATATCATTGGTTAAGTAGCTTAAATATTCATCATATTGAATAAAGCGCATCTTGAAAAAGGGCAAACTGAGGATCTCATTTTCGCCAGAAGAGTACCCTATAACAGAGTGTGGCAACGCGGCTTTAAGTTCTTGTTGAGATTGTAAAGTGTTTCCGTCTTTGGTAATGGTGGCAAGGCTAGAAGCTTCTTTTACAATAGTAATAAGCGCATTATCGATAGTGTATTCCAGCTCATAAGCATTAGGGCTTTGATTTGCTAAATCAAGCTCTTCATAGATTGCCGGAATAAAATTAAGGCACCTAAGCTCAAGGCTATAAAATATTGCGCCAAGCAATTCTAAGATATTGGATTTACCACTGCCATTTCTACCGACAACACAGTACGGATTAAACTCACCCTTTGAGCTATCAGGTGAAAAGTAAAGTTCGAACCCACTTCTCAGGCTTCTGAAATTGTCGTTTAGTTTTATCCGCCTGAGCTTCATATTGGTTTATGCCTCAATCTCTTTTTTCATTTAATCTATTCTCAATGGCTTTAAGCTCTGCCAAATCTTGTTTATCAGCTTGTTCGGCCTCATAGATTTTTCGTTTATGGTCAAATTGAGCGTAGATTTCTCGCACTTTTTCTTCCATGGCTTTATTGCTGATAGTGCCATTACTTGTTAGCAGGGGTTTATCGTTAAAATCTAGAATCTTATCTACATTTTCAGTCCAGAACTTCATGGTAATATCTTGGCGATCTTTAAGGCGTAATTCAGCGGTTTCTAAAAAGATGACGACCAAACGATTCAGGGTGTCTATCTCGTCTTGGTTTAAATAGTTTTTGGCAATAAAGATATCTTGTTTTCTAACTTTATTGCCTTTCCATGTCGTAAGCGCCATATTCGGCTCTTGAGGATCGGCTCTATTAACAATAATTTCAGCTGCGGTATGTTGGGTAACGGCATAGAGTAATTTGTTTTGTGTTTCGGCAAAAAACATCTGGGTGGCTTTGTCGGTTTTATCATAATCGCTGCTTAATGCAAAAAGCTCACGTACCTTTTGATAAAAGCGCTTTTCTGAGGCTCTAATTTCACGAATGCGTTCAAGCAGTTCATCAAAATAATCGGGTCTGCTATTGGGGTTTTTCAGGCGTTCATCATCCATAACGAAGCCTTTTACAAGGTACTCTTTTAAATGCTGGTTTGCCCAGATTCTAAACTGTGTTCCCCGCTTGCTTCTTACCCTAAAACCAATGGCCAAAATCATCTCTAACGAGTAAAAAGTGACATTGTATTTTTTTCCATCTGCGGCAGTTGTAAAGTAATTCTTTACAACTGAACCTTCATCTAACTCATTGTTATTTAAGATGCTTACGATATGTTGCCCAATATTTTGCTTGGAGGTGGCAAAAAGTTCTGCCAGCTGATTTTGGTTCATCCAGATCATACCGTCTTTGGCATGCAGAGCCACCGATGCCTTGCCGTCTGGGGTATTATAAATAATGATGTTTTTATTATCTTCTTGCATGAATATCGCTGATCTCTTTGGTGGCACCTTTGGGCATCTCTATCGTTTTGCTGACGTCAGCAAAATGATCAGATATTCTAAATTCAGAGAGTTCACAGGCTGTTTTTGCCTTTTTTATAACCAGTTCAAAATTACGCCACTGCGTATAGTCGAGTAGTTGTTGCAGGTCTCTTGCCAACCAGAACTCGACGCCATTATCGGTAGTATGGGTAAGGTCTTCAAAGTTATTGGTTAGCGTATAGATCAGTTGCGTTTCCATATTGGCCTCTAATTGACTGCTTCCAGTACCATGTTGCCTTCATTTTTTTTGTCAGCGGTGAATATTTGGGTGATTTTGCCCTCATCCATCAATTTAAGTACCTTGTCCCGAATATCATCGTAGCTTTGCTGTTCATTAACATGGTCTTTGGCTTCAAAACTGCCTGATTTTATCAATTCTAAAATTCTGTCTTCATCAAGCATTTGAGCCTCCTCTTTGCTGATCGCTTTTTCTATTATCGTTATTTTGCCGAGGTTTAATTCGCCCTTAAATGCTTTTTGAGCCGTGGAATTAAAGAGGTTGTTTAGCTCCTCTAAACTGGTTTGGTATTTTTCTTTGGTGGCTTCTATTTTGGTGACAATTGAGGCGAATTTGTCTTGGAGGGGTTTGGGGGGTAATGGGAAAGATATATTTTTAAAAACAGATTTTGTGATTATCTTTTTCATCCCCTTTCCTGCTTGGTGTTGAATATATGATTTAGAATTATTCAATAAGTAATACAGAAACTTCGAGTTGACATCGACATAAGGCTGAATTGCATTAATTTGCTGATTAAAGGCAACAGTTCGATTAATTAAGCTTATCCCACCTATTGATTTGATGCTTCCTGCAATACAAGCAACAATGATTGCACCTTCTTGAACAGATCTTCCTCTATTAAGTCCAACCTCCGATAAATACTCCTTGGCTTTTGTGGGGAATAATTCACCTTCTACAATGTTGTCTGTCTTAATCCATTCAATGTAGTTTGAACTATAATTTTCTTCATTAGCACGTGGAGGGGTGTTCCCCGTAATGATATCTCCAAATTGATCTAAAATATTTACACTCCATCCCTTCGGATTTAAGACGGGATCACCGAACATATCCAAAAAGGTGCTTTTGATGAGTTCATCGAGGAGTTGAATGCTCTCTTCTCGTTTTTGAATCAAGGCTTCTATTCGGGTTAAGAATGAGGCTATTTTTTGTTGTTCGGGTAGGGGTGGAAGTGGGATTCTAAATTTTGAATATTTAGAAATCCAGAATCTTTTATGTTCTTCAGGAGAAAAAGGTATATTTTTTATTGCGTAGAAAACATATTTTATATCTACATCCTTATTCTTTGGATGTAGCATTTTCATCGCTGACGATTTAACCTTAAATTGAAAATCTACTAATTTTGATACTGTAGTAAAGTCATCAAAGATAATTATAGGTAATTTTTCTTTTGGGAATATCCCAGTTTTCTCATTAGTATGTCCAAGTAAAAATGTTTTTCCTGCTGTTAAGACTGGAGTTTTGTGCTTATCATTATAATTTGTTGTTTCAACAATATATTTAGTTGGTTGTTCATAATTTAAAACTTCACTTAACCTAACGAGATTCCATTTACTCATACAACCCCCGAATCTCCAGAAGTTCGCTTTGAATATCAGTTTCAAGTTGGCTTAGTTTATCTAAAATAACATCAGGGGCTTCATACGCTATCTCTTCATAAACCACATCTTGATAGCTGTTAAAACTAAGGTCATAGCTGTTGTTTACAATATCGGCTTTAGGCACAAAAAAGGTGTTACTTTGCCTGTTGCTCTCTGCTGGTTTTAGATTGCTATACTTGGCAATAATATCTTGCAGGTCGCTTTTGTCTATCTTGGTTCGATTGTCATCTAAGCTGTAACCATCGTGTTGCATATTGTAGAAAAACACATTGTCGGTATCACCTGCCTTGGTAAAAATAAGTATGGCTGTTGCCACCCCTGCATAGGGTTTAAAAACGCCACTGGGCATGGTGATAACGGCTTTAAGTTGTGAGTTTTCTATCATGATTTTACGGGCGGCAACAAACGCCTTATTACTGCCAAAAAGCACCCCTTGGGGGATAATAATCCCTGCGGTGCCGCCGCTTCGTAGCATGGAGTAGATCCGCTCAATAAACAGCAACTCGGTTTTGGTGGTGCTTAGGGTTAGGGTGTCATCAATTTCGCCTTTGTTGAGATTCCCCTTAAAAGGGGGATTGGCTAAGATGACATCGTAGCTATTTGTTTCGTTAGGGAAGTTTTTAAATGTTTTGCTTAGGGTGTCTGTATAGTCGATATTAGGGTCATCAATGCCGTGCATCATCAGGTTCATTAGCCCCAAACGCACCATGGTCACATCAATATCGTAACCCTTGAATGAATCATCGAGAATGTCTTTTCGCTCTTGGGTGAGTAAGGCACTGGTACTGCTCCTCATAAAGCCGTCTTCATCTTCTATCAGGTATTTTTTTTCAGTATCCAGCGTGCTAATGATGTATTGATAGGCTCCTAGTAAAAAACCACCCGTACCACAGGCAGGGTCGGCAACTCTATCGCCAATTTTGGGCTTAATCAGCTCCGTCATTAATTTGATAATATGTCTGGGGGTTCTGAATTGGCCATTTTTGCCTGCGGTGGCAATCTCGCTGAGTAGCATTTCATAAACATCGCCCTGAATATCTTGAAATGCCTGTCCATTTTCAACGGCATCTCGTTCTATCTCAGCAAAAATTTCTTCTATCTTTTCGATGGCCTCATGCAGCAGTGAGGCACTGGGAATTATAAAGACCGCATTCTTCATGTGCTTGGTAAAGTGGGAATTTTTACCGTTGAGTTCTTTTAAAAAGGGGAATACATGTTGGTTGACATGGGCGATTCTTTCGGCAGAAGGCAGCTGTTTAACATAGCTAAATCTTAGCTTTTCTTTTTCGATACCTATTTCTTTATCATCATCTGGGTTGAGTTTAAAAATGCCATTAAAGAGGGAAGTAAACGCTTCACCGGTAAAGTCGGCATCGGCAACGCGTTTGTTGTCTAAATCTTCAATGCGTTTCATAAAGATGAGGTAGGTGATCTGCTCAATGGCTGTAAGAGGGTTAGATATCCCGCCACTCCAGAATTTATCCCAAAGCTGGTTGATCAGCCCTTTTAACTTGGTGTTGTTATTTAGCATTACGCTGCAAGCCTCTCTGTAATTTCTATAATTTCATTTATTTCTGCGGGGGTAAAAACACCACGTATTCCGTTGGGATGTATGACCGTAAAAGGTGCCGAGATGAGATCTTTTTTGGTAATATCGCCCTTGTCGATAAGGTAGTTTTGCAAAAGCTCCAAAAACTTCAATTGCGTTTGAGTCAGATTGCTATGCACTTGAATAAATTTTTCAAAGGATTGACTGACCGTATCGGGGAAGTTTTGCAGTGTCTCTATCCCTAAAATATGTTTGATAAATTTAAGGAACGGTGCCTTTTTATTCATATAGACCCGTCTTAACAGGTCAATGGTAATAAAAGGGTCTTCTTGGTGCAGGGTATCAGCTAAGGCTTCAATCTCTTGCGGGGTGATGTTTTCGCCATTTTTAAGTTTTTGGAGAATAGGATTGTCGTTAAGCAGCTCGTTTACTTTTTCCTCAACCATCTCTTTATATTTGCTAATACTAACGGATTCTCTATCTGCCCCAAACTCGATAAATTCTTTGTCTTTTATGATGTCTTGCAAATCTAATGTTACGGTTTGTTTGGGTGATAACTCTTCTCTGTATTTCATCAAAGGGGCTAAGGCGGTAACGAGTTCATTGAGTTCATTATCGTTTATCTTATTCCAGAATTTATGTTCTTTGGCTTGTTCAATAAGTTTTTTCTGTTGAGCGACAATATTAATAGAGAGTGGCAACTCTTTTATTTGAGCGATTAATTTCTCTTTTTTAGATTCGATTTTTTGTTTATCATCTTCTATAACCGACACAGAGAAGCTGACCACATCCTTTTCAAATCGCATGGCTTTGTAGTCCACCCCGACAATACTTTTTGCCAGTGGCTTGATCTGCTTATCCAAGAAGTTAATTTTATTGCCATCCAAATTATCCCAAAAGTCGGTATTTAATCGGTCAAGGCTATTTTGAGCCTCCTTGATGGTTATTGATTCGGCAGGGAAAAGGGCAATCATAGCTTGCAGGTAGTTTTTTTCATGGCTTGCAATGGTCTTGTCTGTTGCAAAAATGAGTTCCAGCTTTTGAAGTCTAAGCTCAAATAATTTTACGGGTAGTGATATTGATGGGGTTAAATCTTTGCCCTGAGGATTAAGCTTAAAGTATTCAAAATTATCCCAACAATCTATAATTAAAAATTTATCTTTTTTCTTGCACCAAGGGCGTAAATTGTTTTCATCAAGTAGCCGTGTGCCTCGTCCAATCATCTGCCAGAATCGAGTATAGGAGTAGATAGGTTTGGCGAAAACAAGATTGCTAACCTCTTTTATATCCACCCCTGTATCGAGCATTCCCACACTGATGGCAACTCTTGGCATATCCTTATTTTTAAACTGATCCAATAGTCCGCCTTTACCGTAGGCACGGGAATCATCGGATACAATCACTTTTGCCAGTTCCCCAACATATTCGGGATATAAAGCGTTGAAAACCTCCTCTACTCTTCTGGCATGAGCTTTGGTCATACAGAAAAATATGGTTTTTGCAGGCAACACGCCATTATCATCTTTAATAGAGTCCGTCATAAACTCTTTGACAATGATCCTATTGGTATCTTTATTGATGACGCTTTTTTCTAAGTCAGTTCCCTCAAAATTAATTTCTTCAATCTCTTTGCCATCTATGATCAATCTTTTTTGATCTTCTAGTGAGACCGTTCGTTTATTTATCCCACTGTCCTGAAATTTGGTTTTTAACTTCATCACCTGAAAATCACTAAGATAGGGTGGCAGGTGGTCAAGTGCTTCTTCATAGGAGTAGGCAAAAGTGGGCAGGCCATCTTTGCACTGGAACAGCTTAAATGTATTATGATCAATGATGTTGGTCGGTGTTGCCGTTAGACCGAGTCTGATGGCATCAAAATAGTCTAAAATATCGCCATAGGTATTGTAAATTGAGCGGTGAGATTCATCGACAATGACCAAATCAAAAAAGTGCGATGATAAAGTGCTTTCTTCATCTCTAATAATATTAAGCATGGTGGGATAGGTCGATACATAGATTCGTCTATCTTTTGCAATATCTGATTCGCCAAATTTAGGCCAATGGGGTTCATCGGGTAAAAATTCTTTAAATGCATCGCTTGCCTGTTCTCTTAAGGCAATTCTATCGACTAAAAACAGAATCCTTTTAACATATCCAGCCCGCATGAGCGCATCAACCAAAGCAATGGTTGTTCTGGTTTTACCAGTACCCGTTGCCATGACCAATAAAAAGTCTCGTTGCTTTTTTTCTATCGCCTCCATCACCGAGCGAATGGCACTCATTTGATAGCCGCGTCCTGCGATATCAGGGTTAATAAATTCATGAGAAAGCGATTTTTTATATTTGTTGATATGTCTCAGGCGTTCAAGATCTTCACGGGTTGGGAAACTGAATATTTGACGGGGTGGGTAGTTGGCGATATCCCAGAAAAAAATATCGTTGCCATTGGTATAAAAGCAGAATGGTAAGTCAACTTGGTGTTCTTGCCTGATATTTTGACAATATTGTTTTGCTTGTTCTCGCCCAAGTTCAGCATCTTTGGAAGTCTTTTTAGCTTCAATGACGGCTAAAGGCTTACCGTCTTGCCCAAGTAAGACATAATCACAAAATTGCTTCGTTCTATACTTAACTGTTGGTTCTGCGATAATAGAAATATTTGTGTATTCTTCGACAACTTGAGCGTGGTTATTTACATCCCACCCTGCTTGTAATAGTTTTTTATCTATTAGCTCTTGTCTTGTCTCTTTTTCTGAATTCACAGTATTATCCAATTGTACATTTTTTGCTTATTTTCTCTCACATAACGACCCGCATCACCGGCAGCCCAAAGTGGCGCGGCTTTTGTGCTAGCAAAAGGCGTGACGCTTTGGGCTGTCCGAGTGAATGCGATTGTTAGGTTGTTACCATTATTGTTGAAGTATGTTTTTCTTGGTTTAAAACCAATTCCTCGCCTCTTGCTATTTTTGCAAACGCTGTTAAGGATGTCCATGCAAGCGTACCTGAGAGTGGTAACGTAAATGCTAACAAGACAAAAGAATTAGGTACGGATATTCCAAGATACTGTGAAACTATTAAGGGAGATACAGCAATAAAAGCAAATACAAAATATCCAGTTGTATAAAAAACCTTAAGCCAGTTTCTATACCAAGAAGCTTTATATTTCTTTTTAAAGTTTAATTTCAAATTTCCTTCCGGCTGGAGTTCTTCCATAAGTTGATTAGATAAAACATAATCTTTTAAACATTGAGAAGGTTTTTTTAGAGATAAAATGTAAGCAATCACCTCAGGACTAAGAATAGTTGTTCCAGCTATGGCATAATATCCTTTTTCCAATGCAAATGGATGAAGTTTACCATTTTCTACATCAGTCAGAAATTCTTTTGCAAACTTATATTCTTCTCTTAAATGAGACTTTTTCCCAATAGTAATATCATAAATTATCTTGCCTGCACCTAAAATAGCAGGAATTGCTAAAATTATTTTCGTTACTAACTCCATATACCCCCCCCCTAGCAACCTAACAATTATTATACCCCCCTAAAAGGTGTATAAAAAATCACCTGAAGGTGTATAACTAAGTTTAAATATTGTTTTATCCATATAAAACAATTCATTAGTAAATGTAAGTGCACCTTTAGTTAAAAGTAAATACACCTTGTGAAATTGTTAGACTAATTTTGTTCAAAATGTCGTTTTAAAGCATTCTAGCATGTGTGTTGAGAAAAGTTATGCCGACTGCGATAGGCGGTCTAGTCTGTTGATGAAAAAA
>Ga0256840_1004318_pt1 | contig 10734 bp, 11 predicted proteins | sample 355202metaG_FD_185969 | JGI IMG/M metagenome (GOLD analysis project Ga0256840, IMG submission 185969) | Hydrothermal vent microbial communities from Mid Atlantic Ridge, Atlantic Ocean - 355-202 | ecosystem: Environmental > Aquatic > Marine > Hydrothermal vents | place: Atlantic Ocean: Mid...
TATTGACTCCGATTTTTTAGGTTATTTTAGACTAAATCGAAATAAGATTTTTTGAAAAACGGTCTAATTTCTTGGGGTACTATAGAATCATCAGCGTTAAGGTTTTCTAGCAAAAAACGTGTACCGTGTACGCGCAGTTCGGCATCGGGCGAAGCCACGCTTTCGTGATAATAAGGTTGTCCGCGATAGGATGTGCGTAGCGAAATATGGTTGGTTTCAACACCTAGCGTTTGTAAGCACTCTTGAACGTAAATGCCCACCGAACTGCCACCACGCCAAAGCCCGACAATAAAAGTTGGTTTAAAACCGCTTTCAAAAATATTCACCCCTAGTTTAAATGAATCTAAGATCAGGTTTTCTTCGTCGAGGAATTTCTTTTTCATCGTGTGCGTTTAAAATCTAAAAAATAGAATATACTCACTACAATGAGTAAAGTCTATTTAACAGCACAAAGCCTTCTTGAAGATTCATTTAAGTTGGCAAGTCTCGTCCTAGAAAGTGGTTTTGAGCCGACTTTCATTATTGCCGTGTGGCGAGGTGGTGCCCCCATCGGGATCGCGGTGCAGGAATATCTGCATTTTCACGGCATTCATGCGGACAATATCGCGATTCGTACATCATCCTACAGCGGCATCGATAATCAAGCGCGCCAAGTCAAAGTATTGGGTTTGGAGTATCTCGTTAAAAATATGAAACATGATGACCGCTTATTAATTGTCGATGATGTGTTTGATACCGGTCGTTCGGTAGAAGCTATTATCAATGAGCTGCGAGACAGGCTGCGTTTAAACACGCCTGAAGATATTCGTATCGCCGTGCCGTGTTACAAGCCCACACGAAATCAGATTGGCAAATCCCCCGATTATGTCGTGCATGAAACGGCAGATTGGCTGAAGTATCCACATTCACTCGAAGGGCTAACGGCAGAAGAGATGAGTGAAAAGCGCCCAGAAATTTACGAGATTATTAAGAACCATTTGCCAAGCTAGTTTCCAAGCACACCCCCCTACTTTTACATGATGTTTTTGAAAAGACTTGATCAATCTCTCCTAATTCTAAGTTAAATTTTAGTTGCTTGGGTAAGCAAAAATTGTCGACCATATAAAAGTGGGGGGGTGTGCTTTCTAACCATTCTCCAGCAATAAAACAATATTATCCGTTTCAATCATATCCACATCATCACGACTAAGCATTTTAGTCGCATCAGCAATATTGTTAATTGAATAAACTACCCATTTCCAATCGCCATCCCATAATTTAGTTTTGGGAATAATAGTATGTGAACAAATCACATATTCGGGTTTTAGCTTTTTAGCAATACTTAGATTACTTGTTTCATAGTCATAAAATACAAATCCAGTGTGTAGATTGCTGTGTTTTTTGGTGTATTCAAGAGTATCCAAACCAAAAGAAATTACGATGGATTGGGATTCATGCCCTTTCAATGCTTTTAAGAATGGCTTCATAAAAGTATCCAAACCCCATTGCCAAATACTTTCTCTTTTTACCTCTATCAAAGCTTGTGCTTTTGGGTAGCGAGAAATCAACCTCATGATCTCACTTAAAAAAGACACATGTGTAGGATAATGGCGCTCGCCAAATTTTGAAGGCTCGTGAACACTAATAGTGCGCATTTCAGCATCATTAATCTCAAACAGGTTGGCTGGGTTATTAGCAGTTCGCTTAAAATCTGTATCGTGGATAACCACTAAAGATTTATCCGCATTCATCTGCACATCAAATTCTACAAACAACGCGCCAGCGCGTAAGGCTGATTCAATGCCAGCGTAAGAGTTTTCTGGGTAATCTGTATTATCGCCTCGGTGAGCGATTAGTTTTTTAGCATTCATAGCCCTACTATAGTCAAAAACATTACAAGAAAGTTTCTTAATTTTAAAGTTTTTACCTGTAATGCGTTATATCATTCCCTAATGTAATAATTACAGGTTAAAATGCGCGCCTAATGAAAGCTCCTTATCGCGAAATCCCTTATAACTACACCTCCTTTTCAGATAGAGAAATCATCCTGCGGGTGCTTGGAAAGCGTGCGTGGGAAATTTTAGAAACACTTCGTGAAAAGCGTGCGACGGGTTTATCTGCCCACATGTTGCTAGAGGTATTAGGTGATATTTGGGTAGTAATGCGTAACCCCTATATTCAAGATGATTTGCTTGAAAATGAAAAACGCCGTTATTCACTCATGCAAACCATGCGTGAGCGTTTAGATCGTATAAAAGAGCGTGCCGATGGAAATGAACTAACGCTAGAGCTGGTCGAAATAGGGCAGAAGTCAGTTGATGATTTTGCGACGTGGTTCTCTGATTATTATGCCTTACGCAAAAAAGCGATTCGCAAATTTAGACATATCACCCGTAAAGATAATATCCAATTTGATGGTTTGGCACGTGTATCACACGTAACCGATGCAACTGATTGGCGTGTAGAATTACCTTTCGTGGTCTTAACGCCCGATACCGAAAGTGAGATTGCTGATTTAGTACAAGCCTCAATCAAGTTAGGTTTAACGGTAATTCCTCGTGGTGGCGGTACAGGCTACACAGGTGGTGCGATCCCTCTGGATGCGATGAGCGCCGTCATCAATACTGAAAAGCTTGAAACGTTGAGTGAGATACATTGGTCAAAGTTACACGGTGTTGAAGAAGCCGTTGCGGTTATTCGCGCCGATGCAGGCGTGGTTACACGCAGAGTATCGGATGCGGCAAGTGAGTCAGGTTTGGTTTTTGCAGTAGACCCAACTTCTCAAGATGCCTCAACCATTGGTGGCAATGTCTCTATGAATGCAGGCGGTAAAAAAGCCGTGATGTGGGGGACAGCATTAGATAATCTCGTTTCATGGCGCATGGTCACGCCTGATGCAGAATGGTTGGAAGTCACGCGGCTTAACCATAATTTAGGAAAAATTCACGACCAAAAAGAAGTCAGCTTCCGTGTGCGCCGTTTTGAAAAAGATGCAAAAACCCAAAAAGGTGAAGATGAAGTTTTAAGCTTCTCGGGTAGTTTCTTCCGTAAAGAAGGTCTGGGAAAAGACGTAACCAATAAATTTTTAGGTGGCTTACCAGGTATTCAAAAAGAGGGGTGTGACGGTTTAATCACATCATCTGAGTTTATTTTACACAGGATGCCAGAACAGGTTCGTACCGTATGCTTAGAGTTTTACGGCACTGATTTGCAAGAAGCCGTTCCTGCGATTGTTGAAGTAAAAGACTACCTTGATGCTAACGAACATATCTTGTTGGCAGGCTTAGAGCATTTAGATGAGCGTTATGTAAAAGCGGTGAAATACACACCAAAAGCCGCGCGTGGCTCATTCCCCAAAATGGTTTTAATTGCCGATATTGTCGGCGATGATGATGTGCAAGTTGCCGAAGCTGCCTCAAAAGTAATTAAAATAGCCAACGCCAGAAACGGCGAAGGTTTTATTGCTGTAAGCCCAGAAGCACGCCGGCAATTTTGGGCGGATCGCGCTCGCACAGCGGCCATCGCCGCGCATACTAATGCGTTTAAAATCAATGAAGATGTAGTCATTCCACTTCATAATCTCGCGGCATACAGCGAAGGCATTGAGCGCATCAATATTTATCAATCGTTACAAAATAAAATTACCTTAATAGATACGGCGCTAGAAACGTTTAGTGGTGATTTACCAGAGCTACGTAAGCTGGCAAGCTACGAAAAAAGCGATGAAAATGATGCGATTTTGCAGTCGAAAAAAGATCATGCCGCTCAATTTCTAAACGAAGTTCGTAACCGTTGGCAGACTATTTTTGATAACTTTGAAAGTGATGCTAGCAAGTTTTCTGATTTATTAAGTACTGAAACACAGGAGAAAATAAGAAAAGGTGACAAGTTAATAAACTTGTTGCTACGTCGTGATTTACGCATCTCATATAAAACAGAAATCAAACAACAACTTGATGAAATATTCGTGGGGCGTACTTTAAAACCATTGCGTGAAGTGTTGGATAAAGTACATATACAAGTGCTTTCAAGCCGCTTGTTTGTCGCGCTACACATGCACGCAGGCGATGGCAATGTGCATACCAATATCCCAGTCAATTCCAATGATTACGAAATGATGCAAGAAGCAGAACGCATCGTTGATCAAGTGATGGAGTTAGCAATCTCACTCGATGGTGTAATCTCAGGCGAACACGGTATCGGCCTAACAAAAATGCATTATCTACAAGATGGTGTGATCCAAGATTTTGCAAAATATAAAAAAGAGGTTGATCCCAACGGACATTTTAATAAAGGCAAACTCATGCCTGACTCTGGCTTGCAAAATGCCTACACGCCATCGCTACGTTTGGTCGAGCGCGAAGCTTTATTATTAGAGCATAACGAGCTAGGCGCGCTGAATGATGATATTAAAGATTGTCTGCGTTGTGGTAAATGTAAGCCTGTTTGTACCACGCATATCCCGCGTGCTAACTTGCTGTATTCACCACGAAATAAAATCCTCGCTACAGGTTTAATGCTCGAAGCATTTCTTTATGAGGAGCAAACACGTCGCGGAATTTCACTACGCCATTTTGAAGAAATGAATGACGTGGCAGACCATTGTACAGTCTGTCACAAGTGTTTAAACCCATGCCCAGTGAATATCGATTTTGGTGATGTTACGGTGCGAATGCGCAGTATTTTAAAAGAGCGTAAACAGAAAAAGTTTAATGTGATCACATGGGCATCTATGCAGTTTTTAAATGTCAAAGACCCGACGACCATTAAAATTATGCGGGGCGGGTTGGTACAGTTGGGCTATAAGTCGCAACGCCTTGGTCACAAAATATTCAAGCGTCTCGGCTTATTAAAACCGAGCAAACGCCCAACAGGTACAACAGGTAAAACACCGATTAATGAATACGTGATTCAATTTGTAAAAAAACCCATGCCCGCACACGTGCCGTTAAGAACAAGTCGTGCGATGTTGGGCTTAGAAGATAGCAACACGATTCCTGTGATCCGTAAGCCAGATTTAGCAGAAAGCGAACGCGGCGATTCTGTTTTTTACTTTCCAGGTTGTGGCTCAGAAAGGCTGTTCTCAGAAATCGGTATCGCCACTATTTCTATGCTGTTTGAGACAGGTGCAACCACCGTATTGCCACCGGGTTATTTATGCTGTGGTTATCCACAAACATCAGGTGGAGACATTGCCAAAGGCAATCAAATCTCAACCGACAACCGCGTGTTGTTCCATCGTGTCGCGCAAACGCTAAATTATCTAGAAATAAACACCGTTATCGTATCGTGTGGAACCTGTATGGATCAGCTTCTAAAATACGAGTTTGAAAAAATATTCCCAGGTTGTCGCCTATTGGATATTCACGAATATTTACTAGAAAAAGGTGTAAAGCTAGAAGGTGTAAGCGGCACAAAATACGTCTACCACGACCCATGCCACACACCGATTAAAACTACCGATCCAACCAAACTCACATCAGATTTAATGGGGCAAGAAGTTACGCTAACCGACCGCTGTTGTGGTGAAGCAGGCACATTCGCCGTAAGCCGTCCCGACATCGCCAGCCAGCTACGCTTTAGAAAAAATGAAAGTCTAGAAGAAGCAAAGCAAATCCAAATAGATGCCGCCGCCGAAGCGGATCCTGCTGAAGTGGTAGAGAAAGTGAAAATCCTAACCAACTGCCCAGCCTGTCAACAAGGGTTAAATCGTTATGCTGATGACACGGGCATGGAAACCGACTACATCGTAGTAGAAATGATGAAAGAGTTGCATGGTGAAAAGTGGCAAGCTAAGTTTGTAGAAAAGATTGCCAACGGTGGTATAGAAAAAGTTCTGCTGTAATTTGCACAGTAACTGCACAAACTCTTAACCTCATCAAAGTTTTACTGGGATATAGTTTAGCTTCACTTCACAAATGAAGAACCTAATAAACTATAAATAACCATGAGAAAACTAACTTTGAAAACTAAATTAATATACATCCTGCTTGGCTTCGTAGTCTTTTTTTTACTACGTATTGCCTATGGTTATATTGTATACCCCGATGGAGAGTCGCGTGTAACGCAACAAATGAGCAGTAGCGGCTTTGAATTACAACGTAAAAACTATGCCAGCAGTAAAATGGCGTATAAAAAAGGCGGTGTATCTTCTCAGGGAACAGCCACGATTGATCAAAAATATGAAAAAATTGGCACACTGAAAAACTTAACAGAAGCCTACAAAGACGATGAGAATAAACTATACGAACTCATCAAAGCTCAACAGTTAATGATTCAGCTAGAACAAAAATCAGGTCGCGCTTATGGGCGACAATTAAATATTGCGCTAGGTGTTGTACCTGAAAAGTTTGATGACATTATTAAAATGCTCCGCGATATTGGCACGCTCAAACATATTCAAATAGATAAAAAAGATAAAACAAATGAATATAAAAAACTAGAAGCCAAACGAATATCGTTACAAAAGGCTCGAGAATCATTGTTAGAACTGAAGAAAACACAGGGGAGCGTAGGCGATATGATCACCCTAGTTAACAGGCTTTTAGATGTAGAAAACCAAATTCAGGCACTAGGCGTAAATTTAGGCGAGTTCGACGTACAAAATGAGTTCTGCACCGTTAAGTTTACGCTCCAAGAAGTAGGCAAAGCAAAATCAATATCATTTACTCATCGCATAACGGTTGCCTTAACTTGGGCGGTAAAATATTACCTAATAGTTTGGTTGATTATGCTGTTTGGTTTGGTGACGTTGTGGTTACTGTTTGTAGTTGTTGGGAAAGGGAAGGTGATTTTTAAGTAGTGATTTTATTTAGATCACCCATCCATCCGCATCATTTTAGAAGCCCTACTTTACATGTCATGTCTTTTTAAGCTATTCATTAGCGAATTGACAATACTGTCGCTCCCGTATTACAATATGCAATACAAGATAAATGAAGGTGATTTACTATGATTACACTCAGGCTCGATAAAAAACTAGAAACTGATATCCAAGCAACTGCGACAATGATGGGTTTAAGCAAGTCGGAATTAATTCGTGTCAGTGTTACTGAATATATTCAGAAGCAAAAACCTCAAAATGCATGGGAATTGGGTGCGGAATTATTTGGAAAATATGCAAGCGGTGACGGTAACCTTTCGGTTAATCGAAAAGCATTGATGAAAGAAAAGATTAGAGCAAAACAAAACCGATGAAGCGAATATTAATTGATTCAGGCCCAATAATTGCGTTATTTGACAGTAGCGATAAATACCACCAACGTTGTTTAGATTTTATAAAAAATAATCCCCATCAACTACTCACAAGCCTAGCCTCAATAACCGAAGTACTTCATCTTCTGGATTTTAATCGAAATGCACAAACGGACTGTTTATCTTGGGTTGTCTCAGGAGCGGTGATTGTCGAAGATATAGACTTAGAAGATTTAATCCGCATCAAAGAGCTCATCATTAAATATGCCGACATGCCAATGGATTTTTCCGATGCTTGTTTAGTACGTCTGGGCGAAAAATACAATATTGATGAAGTAGCAACAATTGATTCTGACTTTGATATTTATCGATTGAATAAGACCAAAGCATTTATGACGGTTTTAAAGTGAATTAACAGTATAAAAGCACACCCCCCCACTTTTACATGATGTTTACCCAATTTAACATTTTCTTTTAAATGTGACTCATAGTCCGTGGTGTAACCCAATTAACCCTTTTAGAATAAATAAAAATAAACAGGAGGATTTATGGAAAAGTTTTTATCAGTTAGTGGTTTTGGTGATGTACATGAAATGCATTTTGAGAGTGGGCTAGTGCTTGCTATAAATTATTTCTCCGAGCATAACTTGGATTTTTTAGAGTGTTATGAGGCTTTTGAGAAGGATGGAAAGTCAGAATTAGGTCAGCATTGGGTCACAGCTGAAAGTAAGGCTAACTTAGCTTTGTATGGCTTTAATTTACAAGATAGTTCTATGCTTGAGTTGGATGTTGAGAATGAATAGTTAGAGTAAATTATTCGGATAAATCTATAATTTCAGGGTTTTCAGCTAAAGAATTTATAACATCCTCAAGCCCTTCTGCAAAATCTGCTTTCACAGCAACTTCGCCAATGGCTTGTATAAGGTCAGAATAAAATTCTTTATCTCCCGTCAACCTATACCAAAAATCTTGACCAATATAGATAGGGTAATCATATTGGGTAGTAATTCTTTTGTAATGACCATTTAAACTATCTTTGTCTCCGTAAATAATACCAACAACCATATCATCATGAGTAATGCGTAGGTTATTTGTCCGACCAAGATTTATAACGCCTTTAAAGTGCCCTGCAATAGTTTCAACATCATCTTTGTTTATTGTATTTGGCCCAGATTTTAGCTGGCAGTAAATTTTGTTACCATTTATTTGATCTTCAAATTCAATATCAATTCCAGCAGTGGTACTTCCAAAAGATGAAAGAACATCATTAGTAAAATTTTGTATATTTGTACCAAAAGAAGTTGTGATTGATGTGCCTAATATACGCGGATAAATAAGAGCTTTAGCAATACTTTTAGGCTTGGTATTACCTGTTAGAAAGTTTGATAGGTAAACGGCTAAGAATGGATTGATATTAAATTCAGAAGAATCGGCAAGCTTCTTAGTATTTAACACATGATTTTCTGCAATAGTTTCTGAGAACCACTTTTGCGCTTTTTTTAAAATTAACTCTTTTTCTGCTTGATTCATTATTAAAACCGTCTAATATTAGTAACCATGTATAATGTTGGTAAACCTTGATATGGAAAAAATATATTCTTTAGCGGAAACAGCCAAATTATTATCTGTTTCAAAACAAACTCTCAGGCGCTGGGATGAAGCAGGAAAACTAAAACCTATTAGGTCGCCAAGCAACTATAGAACCTATTCATCAGAATCTTTAACATCCTATATTGGCATAAATAATAACGCATGTGTAAGAGAAACCAAGGAAGATTACTACGCTTTTAAGAAATACTCTGTATTAGAATTATTTGCGGGTGCTGGTGGTTTAGCATTAGGACTAGAAAAAGCTGGCTTATCTTGTAAGTTGTTGAATGAAATAGATCGATGGGCTTGTAATACACTTCGTAAAAATAGACCAAATTGGAATGTTATTGAAGGTGATGTTTCAAAAGAATCATTTACACATTTAAAAGGTCAGATTGACATTGTCACAGGTGGATTTCCTTGTCAGTCATTTAGCTATGCAGGAAAAAAAAGAGGATTAGATGATGCAAGAGGTACATTGTTTTATGAATTTGCAAGAACAGTCAAAGAAGTTGAGCCTCTTATTTGTGTTGGTGAGAATGTAAGAGGGCTTGTTAGCCATGATAAAGGTAAAACATTAGAATCAATGATTCGTATTTTGGAAGATTTGGGCTATGACGTTTTACCACCTCAAGTTTTAAAGGCTGTATTTTATAATGTTCCTCAAAAAAGAGAGCGCTTGATAATAATTGGTATCAAAAAAGGAACAGGGATTAACTTCACCTATCCAACTCCTAACTCAGAAATGTCTATTTTATCTGAAGCACTAAAAGCGGGAAGCTTATACGATACTAATGTACCAGTTTCTGAAGGGCAAACCTACCCAGAAAGAAAAAAAGAGATTATGGATATGATTCCGCCAGGTGGGTATTGGCGTGATTTACCACTAGATGTCCAAAAAGAATATATGCTAAAAAGTTTTTATTTGGGAGGTGGTAAGACAGGTATGGCACGTAGAATTAGCTGGGATGAACCATCACTAACGCTAACAACTTCTCCAGCACAGAAGCAAACTGAAAGATGCCACCCTGATGAAACACGACCATTCCAAGTGAGGGAGTATGCAAGAATCCAGACTTTTCCTGATGATTGGGAGTTTGAAGGAAGCACCAATCAAATATACAAGCAAATAGGGAATGCAGTACCTGTTAACTTGGCATATGCGATAGGAAAGGAACTTGTCAGATCTCTTAATAATTATACTGTTAAAAATGAGCTGAAACATAAGTATCAAGAAGCAAAAGTTAGCCGAGATAAGGCTGCTGTGCAAATAAAAATGTTTGAAACTGTATAGTTAGTTTAAATGAATAAAATAATGCAGCTAAAGATTGAATACCTTCGAGCCTCAAGGACAATCGAAACCATTGAAGTTTCATTGGGTAGAAAGTCAAAAATTTATTTCATATATAATCACGAAGGAATGCATTTTAGGTTGTTTGATAGTTTAATTTCACTAATTCAATTTTTCGAAGCAAGTATTGAATCAAAAATATCTTTTGATAATGAAATGGAACTAGATGCATATCTTGAGAAAGTTGTTTTTTAGGTTTTCTGTAAACTTCTGTAAAACCTAACCATCCATCCGCATCATTTCAGAAACCTCAAGCGTTCCACCAATCTCTAAAAATGGGCAAGTCTTTGCCATTTCTACGGCTATTAGCATTGAGTCTGCTTGAATAACGCTAAAGCCAGACATTTCTGTTTTACTGCCTTTGGCAACTTGTCCATCTGGCGTGATTACGGTTGTATCTTTTAGTGGGTTTGCAGGGCTGACAAGCGCATCACCTAGCGAGCCTAACCATTCTCTGTATTTTTGAAAATGTTTTGCGCCTTCTTCTGGGTCACTTTACACTACCCCAAAAGTCTAGACTGTTTTTTCAAATTTCTTATTTAAATTTCCCATCAAGCAGCTTCACTGCATGATTGTTGAAAAGTGATGCTTTTTTCATACACATCCAGTGGTTTTTTGTA
>Ga0256840_1004319_pt1 | contig 10733 bp, 10 predicted proteins | sample 355202metaG_FD_185969 | JGI IMG/M metagenome (GOLD analysis project Ga0256840, IMG submission 185969) | Hydrothermal vent microbial communities from Mid Atlantic Ridge, Atlantic Ocean - 355-202 | ecosystem: Environmental > Aquatic > Marine > Hydrothermal vents | place: Atlantic Ocean: Mid...
CGAAAAGACCTCTCTTTACGAGGGGGTCAAAGAGACTCTTTCGGAGTTGAAAAACTCCTGGACTCTTGCCATAGCCACAAACAAACCATCCGCTTTCGTTGCTCCCATACTTGAAAAACTCGATATCGCCCACCTTTTTTCGATGAGTGTGGGGGGAGACGATTTGCCGAAAAAGAAGCCTCACCCTATGCAGCTTGAGTATGTTTGCGAAAGATTGGGCATCCCAAAGGAGCGCTCTTTGATGGTAGGGGACTCGAAAAACGATATTTTGGCGGCGATCGCGGCAGGTATTCAAAGTATCGGCGTAAGCTACGGATACAACTACTCTGAAGATATAAAAAAGAGCGGGCCAGATTTTGTGGTGGATAGGTTCGTAGATATTTTAGAGGTTTTGGATGGGCTCAGATAGAGGTATGGCGACGGTAGGTATCGTAGGGGGAGGGGTTGCGGGCGTAACGACCGCTCTTGTTTTGGCGGAGATAGGTTTTGATGTAAAGCTTTTCGAGCAGAGAGGGAGCCTTGTAACCGGCCCCCCTTTTTGCCACCTTCATGCGGGCGGGAATCTGTATAGAGAGATTTCCGACGATCAGTGCGTGACTCTTCTAAGGCAGTCTGTGGAGTTTGCGCGGCTCTATCCGTTCGCTATCGACAGGCGTCCGACACTTATAGCGATCCCTACGGAGGATGATGGGAGTTTTGAAGCTCTGCTGCCGAGGCTTCGCCTTCTTAGGGAGGAGTATAGAAAGCTTACGGAAAAAGATGCCTCAAATTCGGTTTTGGGGGATCCAAACGACTACTTTACCCTTTTTACGAAAGAGCAGATCGAAGAGGCGGCTTCCATAAAAAGCTCCAAACCGCCCTCGACTCCAAAAGAGTGGGTGGCTCCCGCCGCCCGCTCTCTTGATTTGTCCAGGCTGAAGTCTCCTCTCATTCTGGTGCAGGAGTTTGGTGTAAACCTCTTTAGGCTCTCTGCCGGAGCCTTTATGGCGCTAAGCGCTCTTGAAAATGTAGAGACTCTATTGAAAAGCAGCGTAACGGGCGTTGAACCGACCGAAAAAGGGTACCTTGTAAGCTGCAGCACGGATGGAAAGAAAAGAGAGTATGAGGTAGATTTCCTGGTGAATGCGGCAGGCTTTCAAACGGGAGTCATAGATGATATGTTGGGAGTTAAAGCTTTACGGATGGTTGAGTTCAAAGCCGCCTATACATCTTTTTGGGAAAAAAGGGAGGAGTATTGGCCGGAGGTGATCTTTCACGGAAAGAGGGGCACTCCCCGCGGTATGGCTCAGTTTACGCCATATGCCGGAGGGTATGTGCAGCTTCACGGAATGACCAAGGACATTACCCTTTTTGAGCATGGGTTGGTATGCAGCGGCGAAGAGAGCAGTATGCCCAAACTGCCAAAGAACCTTCAGGCTCTCATAGACGAAGGTTGGCCTAAGGAGCTTGCAGAGAGCAGAACCAAACGGGCCATAGAGTTTGCCGCCAGGTTCATCCCGGGCTTCAAGGAGGCCGAAACGGGCGGTCCACCGCTTTTCGGCGCCCAGCAGATTCCGGGTGATGACCCTGAGTTGAGGGTCGCAGAGGTCTCTTTTGGCAGACCCCGCTACGCCAGGTGCGAGATAGTGAAGGTCTCTTCGGTTACCGATATGGTCGAAGCGATAGTGGAAGAGTTGGCGAAAGAGGGTCTTTGCGAGTCGGATGAAGCGCCTGAAAGTATCTTCGCGTTGAAGGGCTTGGATGAAAAGCTTTTAGAGAGCGAAGCGGTGAACTTGGCAAAAAAGAGGGGTTACCCGGCAAAGATGGGAGAGCTTCTTTGTAAAAATAGTTCATAAATATCGCATTTGAGCCTATACTCTTTTTGGATAGAGTGTGCCCAAAGCAGTGAAGGGATTTGGTATGCTGAAAATTCTTCTTCTTGAAGATGACGAGACTTTGGGAGAGACTCTCAAAGAGCTTTTGGAGCGTGACGGCTTTGGCGTGACATGGGTAAAAGATGGAGAGAGTGCGCTTGAAGAGAGCTACAAAAACGGTTTTGACATCTTTTTGCTCGATGTAAAGGTGCCTCTGGTAGACGGTTTTGAGCTTTTGAAGGGGTTGAGAGAAGCCGGCGACAAGACTCCGGCTATCTTCATTACGGCGTTGACCGATATAGGTTCGCTTTCTGAAGGGTTTGAGAGCGGGGCCGACGATTATATTAAAAAGCCTTTCGATTTCGACGAGCTTTTGGTGCGGGTGCACGCTCTGGTCAAAAGAAGGTACGGCTCTATGGATGCCAAGCTGACATATAAAGATATCATCTACGATCTTGAGAGCGAAACCATCACAAAAGATGGCGAAAAGGTTCATCTGCCTCCGTACGAAAGAAGACTTCTTAAGCTCTTTTTGCAAAATATCGGAAAAGTTGTAACAAAAGAGGAGATCTTTTTTCTTTCAGACGACTTTAACGAGGCGAGCGAACAGGCTATAAGGGTGCATGTGAACAGGCTCAGAAAGGTCGGTTTCGATATAGCGAATGTCAGGGGAGTAGGCTACAGATTGGAGAAACTTTGATGGTAAACTACGAAAAACGGGCATTTTGGAAATTTTTCTCCATCTACTTTATCTCCGTCGCTCTTTTGATTCTCGTTGCCGGCCGGCTTTACTACAAGCAGCAGATGCAGACTCATATTTCTCATGAGCAGTTTTCGATAATCTGGTATGCAAGAATGTTGAAAATGTCCGGGCTCTCTTACAAAAAAGATGGCTTTTCTTACAGTATCCTCAATAAAAAAATAGAAAATTTCGACCCTCAAAATCTAAAGATAACCGACTGCTGCATAGAGAAAATCGTACCCGGCAGAGGCGGCGGATATCTTCTTATAAAAAAGGATAGGAGCGAGTTTGACAGAGAGTTAAAAGAGCTTAAGCTGAAAATCGTAGCCGTAGAGATAGTTTTGCTATCTTTTTTCGCGCTGCTTAGCGCTCTGCTTGCTAGAATCTCTTTGAAACCGATGCAAGAGACTATAGTTAGGTTCGATCGTTTTACGAAAGACCTCATCCATGACCTTAACACGCCCATTACATCTATACTGCTAAATCTGAGGCTGCTAAAGGGGGATGGATCATGCAGCGGCAGGCGGGAGATAGAGAGGATCGAGACGAGTGTCGCAGAGATCGCCTCTTTGTATAAAAATTTGAATATTCTACTGGAGCAAAAAAGCTTTAAACTGGATAGAATCGATATATCTCCCGTTCTTCATGAGATGGTGCAGCACTATAGTGTCCGCTTCCCCTCTTTGCATATCTCCGTTGAGTGCGACAAAATGGATGTCGTAACAAACGAGTCGGCTATAAGGCAGGTTTTGCACAACCTCTTGACCAATGCCTGCAAATACAATACTAAAAATGGTGAAGTTAAGATTTGGACAAAAGGTAAAAAGCTCTTCATAAAAGATAGCGGCGTCGGTATAGAGAATGTAGATCAGGTCTTTTTCCGCCACTACAAGGAGCAAAAGAGCGGGCGCGGAATAGGGCTTCATATCGTAAAGACTCTCTGCGACGCTATGAATATTACCGTCAATATAGAGTCAAAAAAGGGGTTTGGCACGGTAGTTACGCTTCTCTTCCCCAAATAACTTTTCGCTTAATACTTTGTTAACGATACGGGTGTATAGTTTCAAATAAAAAAGGAGTGCAAGTTGAGAGTAAACAACCTTGCTATAAATCAGAGCGGATTCGCTTTCGATCCGACTACCGGCGAGAGCTTCACTCTAAACGAGAGTGCAAAAAAGATTATCGAGCTTATATCCGAGGGGCTTGAGGAGAAAGAGATAGCCAAAAGGGTGAGCGAGGAGTTCGATGTGGACGAAAAAGAGGCTTACAACGATGTCCTTGACTTCAAAGAGAGGCTTGGACTTTATGGGCTGCTATCATGATCGTTGCCGTTAGCGGTATAAACGATACCGACAATCCTGGACCCGGTGTAGGCGTAGCAAGAAGCCTAAAAGAGTCCGAGTTAGATTGCAAAATCGTAGGGCTCAGTTACGATGTGCAAGACCCCGGAAACTATATGGACTTTGTGGTCGATAAGAGCTATATCCTTACCTACCCGTCAAAGGGGTGGGAGCCTATCTTTAACAGGTTGCTCTATATAAAAGAGAGTTACGGTCTGGATATGGTTATACCAAATCTCGATGCGGAGCTTCCTCAGTACATCAAGTACCAAAAAGAGCTCGAAGATGCCGGCATCAGAACCTTTCTTCCGACAACGGAGCAGTTTGAGTTAAGAAGCAAGGAGAATCTTGCCGAAGTTAGTAAAAATCTCGGCATAACATACCCTAAGACAGAGAGAGTTTTCAGCGTAGAGCAGCTTAAAGAGGCCATCAAAGAGATAGAGTTTCCCTGCATGATAAAAGGGAACTACTATAAAGCCTACAAGGCGAGGTCTTTGCCTGAGGCTATCTACTATTTTACGGAAATTTCCAACGAGTGGGGTTTTCCTATACTTGTGCAGGAGATGGCGAAGGGCGATGAGCTCAATGTCGTAGGAGCCGGTGACGGTAAAGGGGGAGTGCTCGGGCTTGTGGCTATAAAGAAGCTTACTACGACCCATCTTGGAAAGATATGGAACGGAGTTACGATAAAGCATGAGAAGCTATTGAAGGTCGCTGCTGATTTTGTGAAAGAGTATAGCTGGAAGGGGCCTTTTGAGCTTGAGTGCATGGCGGATGGAGATGAGATAGTGATGATAGAGATAAACCCCCGTTTTCCTGCATGGGTATATTTTGCCACGGGAGCCGGGGTGAATCTTCCTGCGCTTTTGGTAAAAGAGGCGACCGGCCAAAGCGATGGTTCGGTTCATGATTATGCGGCGGGCAAGATGATGGTTAGATATACATATGAGATTGTTACGGATATTGGCAGGCTGAGCAGTCTGGCGACAAAAGGAGAGAGTGATGGATAAGAAAAGATATGAAAAACCGGTGATAATAAAAGTTGAAAGCAGTTTAAGCAAAGCCGGAGTACCTGCGCCAAAGCAGAAGATAAGAAGAGAGATTGCGGGTGTCTCCATAGATGAGATGGTAAAGAGGTTTGGATCTCCTCTGTTCATTTTCGATGAGGCCGATATCAGAAGAAGATATAGGCGCGCTTACGAGGCGTTTTCGAGCAGATACCCGAATGTTCAGTTCGGGTGGAGTTACAAGACGAACTATCTAAAAGCTATCTGCGCTGTTTTTCACGACGAAGGGGCGATTGCCGAAGTTGTAAGCGAGTTTGAGTACGAGAAGGCGCGATCTTTGGGTATCGAGGGAAAAGATATAATCTACAACGGCCCATATAAGCCTTATGAGTCTCTTTTGGTCGCAGCTAAAGAGGGCGCTAAGATACACATAGATACATTCGATGAGATAAACGACCTTGAAAAGGTTGCCGACGAGCTGAATATCGAGATCCCCGTCGCTATAAGATTAAATATGGATACGGGCATCTACCCTCAATGGAGCAGGTTCGGATTCAATATAGAGAGCGGTCAGGCTATGGATGCGGTAAAGAGGATAAAAGCGGGCGGCAAGCTTCGTCTAAACGGTCTGCATGCGCATATAGGGACCTTCATGCTCGATGCGAACGCCTATAAGGTCGAGACCGCCAAAATGGTGCGACTTATGAACGAGATAGAGCGGAGTGTCGGTTTCTCCATAGAGTATATAGATGTAGGCGGCGGTTTTGCCTCTAAAAATAGACTGAAAGGGATATATCAGCCGCCCGAAGTGGTAGTGCCGACTATAGATGACTATGCCGAGGCGATAACTTCGGCTCTCTATGAGAATATCGAAGGCAACAGCTATCCGAAACTATACCTTGAGACGGGGCGGCATCTGATAGACGAGGCGGGCTATCTTGTCACATCGGTGGTAGCCAGCAAGATGCTTCCGGACTCAAGAAGAAGCTATGTGGTGGATGCTGGAGTCAATCTTTTGTATACATACTTTTGGTACAACTTCAATATAGAGTTGACAAAAGAGATAAGCGGCATAAACGAGCCTGCAATCATAAACGGCCCTTTGTGTATGAATATAGATGTTATAGACGACTCTATTTTGCTTCCGAGGCTATCGAGGGGGGATAAGCTGGTCATATCTCCCGTAGGTGCATACAATGTTACGCAGTGGATGCAGTTTATCAGATATCGTCCTAGCGTGTTGATGGTGATGGAGGATGGAAGCGTAGAGGTTATCAGAGAGGCTGAAGAGCTTGAGGATGTGCAAGGAAGAGAGCTCTTGCCGAAAAAGTTTAAAAGATAGTCGATTATGCGCAGACTTCTTGGCAAAAGCGAGCTTTTAAGGCCATACTTTAGCTCTCTTCTAAACTCATATGCCGAGATATTCTTTATAGATAGCAGAGTGGTGGGAGCTATTTTGCTTCTTGCCACTTTCATAAATCCAAATGTTGCGTTAGCCGGTCTTTTGGCGGTTCTCTGCACACTCTTGTTCGCAGCTTTGATTCGCATGGAGCCCGACTTCATAGAGAGCGGATTTTATATCTACAACCCTCTTTTGGTCGGCATGAGTATAGGCTTTTTGTTCAAAATAACTCTAATGTCCGTTTTTCTTATAGCCGTCGCTGCTCTGCTCACTCTTTTGATAACGATAGTTCTGCATACTATATTTTCGAACTACCTTGTTCCGATACTCTCTTTGCCTTTCGCTATCGTAAGTTCCATCGTCTATCTATCTTCGCTGAACTACTCGAACCTCTTTGTGGAAGCTCTTTACGGCCACTCCTTTTTGCTAAGCGTTACTGCCGGTCTGCCTCTTTGGATTGAAGCCTATTTGAAATCGCTTGGAACCATACTTTTTATGCCGAATGTGGTAGCGGGGGCTCTATTTTTCACGATTTTGCTCTTGCACTCGAGAATAGCCTCTTTGATGGCGGCTGCAGGTTTCTATTTCGGAAGCTTCGTACATAGCCTTCTTGGCGGCTCTTTTATGGCCTCTTTGATGGACCCTTACGCTTTTAACTATATTTTGGTTGCCGTAGCGCTTGGTTCCATCTTTCTTGTCCCTGGACTAAGAAGCTATTTTTTGGCGCTCTTTGGCGTGGCGATTTCGGTTTTGCTGGTAGACGCTACGGCTATTTTTTGGACCCTCTATAAAATACCGGTCTTTACACTTCCTTTTAATTTGACCGTGATCAGTTTTCTTTTCGTTTTAAGAACCGTGCGATTTATGGAGTTTGCCTACATTGTCAAAAAGAGGCCCGAAAATACGCTCTACTACTATCTTCAAAATCTTTTTAGGTTCAGGTCGAATGAAGTGAGCCTCTCTTTGCCCTTTTCAGGAGAGTGGGGCGTATATCAGGCGTTTGACGACATATGGACGCACAGAGGGGAGTGGAAGTACGCGTACGATTTTGTCATCTATGACGAAAACGGCAAAAGCTACAGGGGCGACGGTACAAAGCCGGAAGATTACTACGCTTTCAAAAAGCCCGTTCTATCTCCCGTCAGCGGGTATGTCGTCGCCGCGATGGACTCTTTGCCGGACAATAAAATCGGAGAGATAGACAATATAAACAATTGGGGAAACTATATCATTCTCTCCACTTCAACGGGACTATATGTAGAGATTTCACACTTTGCGCAAAACTCTTTGAAGGTAAAGAAGGGTGACTATATAGAGGTTGGGCAAATCGTCGGGCTTTGCGGAAACAGCGGCTACTCTCCGGAGCCGCATATACATATACAGGTGCAAGAGAGTCCATATCTTGGAGCTAAGACGCTGCCGTTCAACTTTTTTGCCTATATTCAAGAGAGTAAAATATACTTTCACCGAAGGCCCAAAAAGGGTAGTAAAGTTTCAAGCTTTATTGCCGATAAATCGTTGGATAGAAGGCTCAGTTTCGTACTTGAGAGCAGATGCGAGTACGAGGTTATAAAAGATGGGGAGGCTGTTTGCAAACTCTCTTTGAGGGTAGGAATGGATAGATTCAGCGGAAAGTTCTACTTTGAAGACCAACGGGGAAATCGCCTCTTTTTTGCCAAAGAGTATGGCGTATTTTACTTTTACGACTATATCGGAAGCGACAGTAGTTACCTGAAAAAGATTTTCGTAGCGCTTCCTAGAGTTGCGCTTGTAGGCGACAGAGAGGTGGAGTGGGAGGATTATTTGACTCCAAGAGTGCTCTTTGAGGGTTTCAAAAGTAGCCTTTTGATGTTTTTGGCATCTATATACTCCAAGCCTTTCATCTATGAAGGTGTCTGGAAAAAAGATGCAGATATAATTAAAGGGTTGATAGAAACAAAAGGAGAAAAAATAGTTACAAAAGCTGAAATCTCAAAAGTGCACGGTTTTGAGAGTTTTAAAGTGAATGAAGTAGAGATAAGGAGAGTCTGATGAAAAAATTAGTTGCGCTCATTGCTGCGGCATCCGCACTCATTGCCGCGCAAAACTCTGTTGTTGTCCCTTTTGGAGGGTATTTGCGGTATGGGGACGGAAGTGTGAAAGATAGCGGATATATGGCGGGAGTCTATATGAGCTCAGAGAGCGACGGAAAAGTGGTCGAGCTTCAATATAGTTATGTAGATATATCCTATAAGGACTCCTCTGAAAATCTTCGCCAAAACGACTTTACTCTGGCTCTTTCGGCAAAAACGGAAGATGGAAACTCTTTTAGAGTCGGAGGCCACTATATAGACTCCGACGATATATATACGGATGGCGGATTGGCACTTTTTGGCGGAGCCCATTTTGCTTCAACTGCTCAACTCTACTACGGCGCGGATCTCTACTACACAAACTACAAAAACTTCGATCCCGCTTTGAATGTGTGGCAGGCCACTCCATATCTGGGCAAATTTTTTTACGGTGGAGATCTTGGCAACTTTTATCTGAAGGCAAGCTACACATACATCTGGCTTCAAAGCAGCCGTATAGTGCAGAGTGTGGGGCAAACCGGCGGCAACGGAAGAGGAACCGTTTCGATCGTAAAGACCGATGAGTATGGGGATAGCTACAACTCCGCATCCATTAGTGCGACCCACTACTACAAAAGGTTTACGACTACGGCTTCTTTTTGGCTCGGCAAGCAGGCGTTTGCCGTAAGGGATGGCGGATTTAGCGTATATAATCTCCCTGAGCTTCATAAAGGGGGAGCCAAGCTTCAAACCTACTACTCGTACTCAAAAGAGACGACTTTGGGGGTATCGTTTGGTTACGAGAGGTTTACCGATACCCAAAGCGGTGAAGATACCGGCCTTTTTGCGGCGATAGCAAGTTTGACCTACACTTTTTAAAGGCTATGTATGAAAAGAATATATAAAACCGTTATACTCGCTCTTTTGCTTTCGCTCTCTTTGCATGGATACGACAAGATAATCAAAGAGGCCTATTACGACTCTTACAATTATGAAAAGATGGGAGACTACGAAGATGCTATAAAGTCTCTTATGCCCGTTTACAAAGAGTATCCAAACGCGTACACTCCAAATTTGAGGCTCGGTTGGCTCTATTTCCTGAACAAAAACTACTCTAACGCTCTGATGCACTACCAAAAGGCTGCAGCCGTAGTAAAAAGCTCCATACCCCCAAGGCTAGGCATAGTAAATATCTACATTCTGCAGGGGAAATTCGACGAGGCGTTGAGGTTTTGCGGAGATATATTGAAAACGGATTACTACAACTACTATGCGAACCTATATCTTTCGCAAGCTCTAATAGGCAAAAAAGATTTGCAAAATGCCCAAGCGGTGGTATTCAAGATGCTCTCTCTTTATCCGAGCGACGTACTCTTTTTGCAAAAACTCGCAGCCATATACAGACTTCAAAACGACCTTGAGAGTGCGACGAAAGTTTATGAGGATATTTTGATACTCGACCCTAAAAATGTGGCCGCAAACGATTTCTTCTCATCGAAAAAGGAGCGTTAATACTCTATTAACGATACTCTTTTATGATAAAAAAACAGATTTTTCAAAAAGGATGGTTCATGACCAAGATAAAGAGTTTGTTATCGGCGGTTCTCTTCGCAGCTGCGGCGATATCTTTGCAAGCGGCTGAAGGCGAGATGCTATTTAAGAAAAATTGCGTAAGTTGCCATATAGACACTATGCCGAATATGGCGGATAGAAGCTCCTTTGTCGCACCGCCGGTTTTCGGCGTGATGTTTCATGTAAAAGAGAAGTACAAGAGCAGAGAGGATGCGGTCGCATTTATAGTGGATTATATAATGGAACCATCCAAAGAGAAGGCGGTCTGCCTCGAAAGAACCATCAAGAGGTTTGGGCTTATGCCCTCTATGAAAGGGGTCGTTACCGAAGAGGAGGCTAAAAAAATTGCCGGTTATATGTACGACAGCTTCCCGCCGTCGGGCTTCGCTCAAAAGAGAGGCAAGTGCGGACCGAAAGGTTGCGCAGGCGGCGGATGCTCCGCGAAATAGTTTTAAAAAGGTAAAAGGCGATGTTTAAAAAGATAGCCACCCTCCTTCTTTGCGCTTCGTCGCTTTTTGCCTTGACGCTTGAAGAGGCAATATCTACGGCTCTGAAAAAGAGTCCGACTCTAAAGATGCAAAGCGCCAAAAGCGACATCTCGAAAGAGTCGAAAAGGGCAAAAAAGGGTGAGTTTTTCGGCAGTCTCGATTTCGTTGGAAGCTACAACAGCTACAATATTCCTAGAACCCTAGCCCCGATAGTCCCGCCTATAACTCCAGGAACGGTAAGCAGTAAAGATATCGTAAGTGCCGGCTTGAAATACGAT
>Ga0256840_1004320_pt1 | contig 10733 bp, 12 predicted proteins | sample 355202metaG_FD_185969 | JGI IMG/M metagenome (GOLD analysis project Ga0256840, IMG submission 185969) | Hydrothermal vent microbial communities from Mid Atlantic Ridge, Atlantic Ocean - 355-202 | ecosystem: Environmental > Aquatic > Marine > Hydrothermal vents | place: Atlantic Ocean: Mid...
ATCATTTTCATCTATGGTGAGTGCGTTGGTATCGGGGTCATAGTTGCAGTTAAATTTAGGAGAAAAATTAAACCCCTGATTGTGGATGTTTTTATAGTCCTCTACCCATAGATATACCAGTTCCATATCTTCCCCTATCATAAATTATGAATATTATACCAAACCGTAGGGTGTTGTACCATTACAACACCTTCTCTATTCAAATATTTTAAGCGATTTAGATTTTTATTGTATGCTAATTATTGGTGTTGTGAGGGCACAACACCCTACGCCCTTATGTGATTTGGATTTGATAATATGTATATCGTTGTATGGGTACAAAATAATATCTTTTCCATTTGAATCTATTTTCCATCTGTAGGGTGTTGTACCATTACAACACCTTCTCTATGCAAATATTTTAAAGGGTTTGGATTTTTATCGTATGCCAATTATTGGTGTTGTCGTGGGACAACACCCTACGTCGTGAATAAAAATATGGCAATATGACATATTTTTGTGACAATGACTAAAAATACGCTATGATTTTTGTATGTCCGATTATACACGTGTTTTTCTTGATAGCTATAGCTACTTCATCACTATTGTTACGCAAGGCAGAAATCCTATACTCATAGACAATATTGCACTACTACGAGACAGCTTCATGCGAAGCAAAAAGAAGTATGATTACCACATAGATGCCATTGTGATCTTACCTGATCATCTGCATATGATACTCACGCCTAAAGAGAAAAATGATTACCCAAAAATCATCTCTCACATCAAACGTTCTTTTGTCTATGGACTAGACCAACACACCAAAGAAAGAGCAAAGTTACAACTTACATCTTCAACTTATGACAGAAAACTTTCAGGTATCTGGCAAAAACGTTTTTATGAACATACGATACGAGATGAAAAAGATTGGTTAGAAAAGATGCACTACATACAGCATAATGCTGTGAAGCATGGATTGGTTGAAGACTGGGAGAATTGGGAATATTCATCATTTGTAAAATAATAAAATCTAAATTTCATGAGGGCGTAGGGTGTTGTCCCATGACAACACCTTTTAAGTGCAAACATTTGAAACGATTTTGATTTTTATTGTATGTCAATTATTGGTGTTGTGAGGGCACAACACCCTACTTTTTACCACTCACTCTCTGACACTCAGACACAAAGTGCTTCGCATTCTCCACAGGAACATCAGGCAATATGCCGTGACCTAAGTTGAACACATGACGTTTTCCACCCATCACTTCTTGTATAGCTTCTACACAAGCAGTGGTAGCTTCTTTAGAGTAAAGACGGCATGGTTCCATGTTTCCTTGGAGGACATACTTGTCTCCTAGTTTTTCTTTTGCCATAGCCATAGGGGTTCCCCAGTCTACACCGAAGACATCGAAGTTACCGTACACTTGCCCACGTTCTATGAACGATGCCACACCCTTAGGGAACATGATAATGGGGGTATCAGGGTACTTAGACTTCAAATAGTCAGCTATCTCTACCATGTACTTCCATGAGAACTCATCATATTTACCTGGTTCTATTGCTGCTGCCCATGAGTCGAATATCTGTACTACGTCTATGCCTGCTTCTATCTGTTTTTCCATGTAGAGCTTGACAACCTCTGTCACTTTAGCAAGTATGTTATGTAAAAGTTCAGGGTTTGAGTACATCATCTTTTTACAGATATTGTACGTTTTAGTACCTTGACCCTCTATCATGTACGTAGCCAGTGTCCAAGGAGCTCCTGTGAAGCCTATGAGGGCTATGTCATCTCCTCTTTCGTCTAGTTGTTTACGTAGTAGTTTGATAGTGTCAAACACGTACGTAAGTTTAGATGCTGCTTCGTTTCCACCTATGAGAGCATCTAGCTCTTCTTGGCTTGTAAGTGGGTCTGAAAACTTAGGGCCTTCACCTTTAACAAAAGACAAGTCCATACCCATCTCGTCTGGTATGACCAAGATGTCAGAAAAAAGTATGGCAGCATCTACGCCCACGATGTCTAGTGGCTGTAAAGTTACTTCTGCTGCCATCTTAGGGTTGTGGCATAGGTTTAAAAAGTTTCCAGCTTCTGCTCTTACTTTCATGTACTCTGGCAGGTAACGTCCTGCTTGTCTCATCATCCATACGGGTGTGTATGGGGTTTCTTTTCCTAAACATGCATCTACAAATATTTTACTCAATTGTTTTTCCTTAAAAATAATGCTTTTCTTTTAAAAAGAAAAGGCTTTAGTGACCCTAGCGGTCTAAGCGTAGAAAAAGGAATTACTTCCTTTTTTTCTCTATCTAGTGTTTACCTACTTTACTTAAAAAACTAAGTCCAACTGCTAATGCAGTAATGGAGAGTGCAAAATACAACATCTCTAAAGGTGTTGTAAACTGTGTGTGTAATACTCTTTGAAAAAAGTTTACCACCAAAACCATCACAATGACTTTTGCTATTTTGTCTTTGAGTTGGTCAAGTGAGTGAATGGCAAGTATTTTAGAGCCATTTTTACCTGATGCTTCATCTATATCTGAGATAAACAGTTCATAAATACCAAAAGAGAAAATGAACATAACCACAGCTATAAGATATAAGTCTACCGCACCGATAATACCTGCTACGATGTCTTCATGGAAGTGTTCAGGGTGTGGTATCATATGCGTAACGACTTGAAATGACTCTACTGATACTTGCCAGATGTCTATAGATGCTACTACAAATAGTACAACCGCACCGAGTAGCCCAAACACTACAGCCAATATCACTATAAATCTACTTCTCCAAATAAGTCCCTCAAAGACTCTTTCTATGAGACTATTATCTTCTGCATCTAACCTTTTTCTCTCTTCTAAATCTTTTTCATTCATACATTCTCCTCTAATTTAATCCACTTCTGAGCTATTCTCACTGCATTGGTCGCTGCCCCTACTCTCACTTGGTCAGCCACTCCCCATATATGCAAAATGTTATCTGCAAAAAGGTCTTTTCTTATGCGTCCTACATACGTTTCATCGGTATCCGTTGCGATGATAGGCATAGGGTATTCGTTTTTAGACATGTCGTCTATGACTGTGACATTTTCAAAAGCAGCTAAGACTTCTCTAGCTCTGTCTACATTGACATCTACATCATTTTCAAAGGTAATGGTAATAGACTCAGAATGACTTCTTAGCACAGGCACACGTACACAAGTAGCACTTAGTGCAAAGTCTGTGCCCATAATCTTCGCTGTTTCGTTGACCATCTTCATTTCTTCTTTGGTGTAGCCATTTGGCTGCGGTACATCAATGTGAGGTATGACGTTTAGAGCTATCTGGTGTGAAAATGCTTCTACCTTAGCTTCGTCCAATTTAAACTCAAAAAATGCTTGCATCTGACGTACAAGTTCTTCCATACCAGCTTTACCTGCACCAGATACTGCTTGGTACGTACTCACATCTACTCTTTTGATGCCATACAAGTCATGCAAAGGCTTGAGTAATTGTACCATCTGAATGGTAGAACAGTTAGGGTTGGCAATGATACCTGTATCTTCCCAAAGCTCAATGTCTTGTGGGTTTACTTCAGGAACTACCAAAGGTACGTTCTCTTGCATGCGAAAGTATGAAGTGTTGTCTATAACGACTGCTCCAGATTCTACTGCGTATTTTGCATATTTTTCAGAAATGCTCCCACCTGCAGAAAAAAATGCGATATCGATACCTTTACCTTCAAAAACTGTCTCAGTGAGTTCTTGTATCTTAAAACTTTTTCCTTGACATTCTATTTCTAACCCTGCACTGTTTGCACTTGCAAGAGGTAGTAAATCTCCTATAGGAAACGCTACTTCCTCTAGTACTCTAAAAAGCTCTTCACCAACGGCACCTGAAGCACCGACTACTGCTACGTTATATATTCTTTCCACGTTATTCTAATCCTAATGTATTATCATCATTTGATGGTACATCATCTGCACCTTCACTCTCATCTAACTCTTCAGGTTTCTCTTCTTTTTGACATTTTGCCATAGAGACTACGATGTCTTTTTTCTCAACAGTCACTACTTTAACACCCGATGTATTACGTCCTGCTTTACGGATTTGCTCCATGTCAACACGTATCATTTTACCTACTGAGGTTAAACACATCAAGTCTTTGTCTTCTGCAACTGCTACGACACCTACCACATCACCCGTTTTAGCTGTAAGTTTCATAGAAATGACACCTTTACCTGCACGGTTTTGTTCGCGGTATTCTAAAGCAGCGGTACGTTTACCAAGCCCTTTTTCAGAAAGCATAAGTAATTCATCTTCTTCATTTTCTATGGTAATAGCTCCACACACATAGTCATCTGCTATTTTAAACTTGATAGCTGTCACTCCACGTGCAACCCTACCTATCTCTCTTGCATCTTCTACTTTAAAGCGTATACATAGACCTTTTTTAGTCGCTACAAAGAGCCACTTCGTATCTGGTTTTACGATACTGGCACTTACTATTTCATCTGCTTCATCAAGATTAATGGCTCTTACACCGTTACTTCTGATATTTGAGTACTCAGAAAGGTTTGTACGTTTCACTATACCACTTTTAGTAAAGAACACCAGTCCTTTGTCATCTTCAAAATCAGTTGTTGGGATGATAGCCATAATCTTCTCATCTTTTTGAAGATTAATGAGGTTGACCACTGCTTTTCCTTTAGCAATACGAGACCCTTCTGGTATGCGGTAGACTTTGAGCCAGTAAAGCTGTCCCCTATCAGTGACGAACATCAATGTATCATGCGTATTTGACGTAAAGAAGCTTTCTATAAAGTCATCATCATAGGTAGTCACTGCTGTTTTGCCTTTACCACCACGATGTTGTTTTTCATACTGCTTCACAGGTACACGCTTGATGTAACCACGGTGTGTGATAGTCACAACCATAGGCTCATTAGGAATAAGGTCTTCGATGTCTATATCATCATAATCATCTATGATTTCTGTACGTCTAGGGATAGAAAATTTCTCACCAATTTCAACCAGTTCTGCACGAATAATTTCATTTATTTTGTCTTCAGACTTTAAGATGCCTTCAAGTTCTGCGATAAGTTTAAGAAGTTCCGCAAGTTCGTTCTCAATCTTCTCTATGGCAAGACCTGTTAAACGTCTAAGTCTCATCTCTAGTATAGCTTTTGCTTGAATCATGGAGAGTTTAAAACGTGCTATGAGGTTTTCTGCTGCATCTGCATCATCTGATGATGCACGAATGATTTTTATGACCTCATCGATATTATCTACAGCAATTTTTAGCCCTTCTAAGATGTGGGCTCTAGCTCTTGCTTTTTCAAGTTCAAATATGGTTCTTCTAATGACAACTGTTTTTCTGTGTTTTAAGAAAATGTCAAAAAGTTCCATAAGTGTAAATACTTTTGGTTCCTTGTTGTTAATAGCCAACATAATAATACCAAAGGTCACTTGCATTTGTGTCTGTTTAAAAAGGTTATTGATGACTATCTCAGACATAGAATCACGTTTAAGTTCTATGACTACACGCATACCATCACGGTCTGATTCATCACGTATCTCAGAAATGCCTTCTATGTGTTTATCACGTACAAGTTGTGCGATGTTTTCTATGAGTCTAGACTTATTGACTTGAAAAGGAAGCTCATCAATGATGATGATTTCTTTTGACTTTGTCTCTTCTATGTGTGTTTTTGCACGTACTTTTATACGTCCACGTCCTGTAGTATAGGCATCCGTAATACCTTTTTTACCAAAAATAATCCCACCCGTTGGGAAGTCAGGGCCTTTTACGATTTTCATCATATCTTCAACAGTAGACTCTGGATTGTCTATACGTAACACCAAAGCTTCTACAAGTTCTTCTAGCCTATGAGGTGGAATATTTGTTGCCATACCAACTGCGATACCAGATGAACCATTGAGTAACAAGTTTGGTACACGAGCAGGAAGAACGTCAGGTTCAGACATAGAGTCATCATAGTTTGGTACGAAGTCGACCGTATCTTTATCTAAGTCAGAAAGTAGCTCTTCTGCAATGCGGGTCATACGGGCTTCAGTATATCTCATAGCCGCTGCGTTGTCACCATCGACTGAACCAAAGTTTCCTTGTCCATCTACAAGTGGTGCCTGCATAGAAAAGTCTTGAGCCATACGTACAAGTGCATCATATACAGAGTTGTCACCATGCGGGTGGTACTTACCTATGACATCCCCGACGATACGAGCAGACTTTTTATAAGGACTTCTATGCGAAAGGTGTAAGTCTTCCATCGCATAAAGGATTCTTCTATGTACAGGTTTAAGCCCATCTCGAGCATCAGGTAAAGCACGCCCTACAATAACAGACATAGAGTAGTCAAGGTAGCTAGCCTTCATACTGTCTTCTATGAGTATCTCTTGTGTATTTTCATTGTTTTCAAATAAATCAGACAAATTATTTTCCTTCATTTTATAAGTTTAATTATTTTATCGTATAAGCACACAAAAATGCTTAAATCATGCTCAGAATCGATTTTAGAGCTATTAAAGGGGGGTTTAATTGATTTTTACTTTTATAGGTTAACATAATATATTTTATAAAACGGCTTATTTAAGATTTTAGATAACTCATTTTCCCCTCATTTTATTTGGCTATAATACTTCAATCATCAATTACTATTTTAGGATTATATATGCCCATAGAACAGATAAAAGACATCGTAGATTACGGAATCATTGGTCTATTAGGACTTCTTTCTTTCATCACTTTTTGGTTTGCCATAGAACGCATACTCTATTACCGCAGTATCAAGGTAGAGTCATACAAGAACAAAACAGCGCTTGAGCTTGACCTCTCTAAACGCTTGGCAACTCTGGCAAGTATTGGCTCCAATGCACCTTATATTGGCTTACTTGGTACAGTTATAGCTATTATCATCACCTTTTACATCATTGGTGACAAACAAGGCGATATTGACCCTGGTGAGATTATGAAGCATTTAGCACTGGCACTTAAAGCCACAGCAGCAGGACTAGTCGTTGCCATACCTGCAACTGTACTTTATAATGCATTACTGACTAAAGTTGACACACTCCTCGCCCAATGGGAAATAGCGCAGGACAGCAAATAGTATGAGACGCGAACGATTTGACAAGATGAATGTTGTACCATTCATCGATATAGTTTTGGTTTTATTGGTTATTGTACTTGCTACAGCTACTTTTGTCACAAACAAAAGTATAAAAGTTGACCTACCCTCTGCTAGCTCTAAACAAAATGAAGAGAAAAAAAGCATTCATATAGGGGTAAACAAAGAAGGTAAATATTTTTACGATACCGCAGAATTAAGTCTTGCGAGTATCAAAGAAAAATTATTAAAACTAGACCCTAAAAAAGATATCATTTCTCTCAATATGGACAAAAGTTCAGAGTTTCGTTATTTTGTAGACATCATTGATATTTTAAAAACCAAGGGATTTGAAAATATTTCTATTATAAGTAAAAACTAGGTATACTATCGTCCATGAGATATTTTTTAATATTATTTTTACTTTTATCTACTCTATCTGCAACTACACCTTCACTAGATGATAAACTATCCCTTATAGAAAAACAAGAAAAACATTTTCTTTCTATGATACGAGCAGAATACATCACAGTACTGGAAAAACGCGAAATACAAAGATTAGAAGCCCTTCGTCAAGAAAAAATACGCTATGCATTAGAACATGAGACATCTTTTTTAGCTGTGCGTATAAAAGCTCTTGTGAAGTCACATTTGAGTTATGTTTCCCTCCTCGTTAAGAAGGAGAAACACCGACAAGATGAACTTAGACGTATAGCCAAAATAAGACAAAGACATCTACTTGCAAAGATAGACATATCCAAACAACGTATGCATGTCTATAAAGGAGATACACTTTTATATAAATGGAAGATATCTTCAGGGAAAAAAGGACATGCCACTCCTAGAGGAAAATACAAGGCAATATTTACCGTAAAAGACTATAAATCAAGAACATACAACAACGCTCCTATGCCCTACTCTGTCTTTTTTAAATATGGCTATGCTATACACGGTACAAAAAGTGTAAACCGTCTAGGAAGTAGAGCATCACATGGGTGTATTCGACTGCATACACAAAATGCAAAAAAGTTTTATGCTTTGGTTCGAAAAATGGGCAAAAAGAACACAACCATACGTATAAACAACTAAGACTCTGTCATCATTGTGTAAGGACGTTTCAGTTGTTCTGTCATCTTATGCAAACTCACCGACCTACCCTCTCGCACAAACTCACGTCCATCTAAAAAGACTATCATCGTAGGTAGTGAGAGTACATTATATTGCGTAGCTATATTTCTATGTTCTTCAGCATCTAAGTATATTTGTTTGAGTTTTGGAAACTCTGTATCAAAAAGTTCTCTAAATTTTGGACGCAATGCATGACAAACATTACAGTTCTCTCCTGAAAAGTAGAGGAGTACTCCTAGTTCTTGTTTAATCATTGTATTAAGTTCTTCCAAATTCATACTAAACCTTGCGTATTTTTATAGCATTTTAACATAGTTTTTCTACTTACTCATCTTCATCATCAAGCTCCAAATCACTTATAAACCTTGTAGAAAGTGCTTTGGCTCTGCCATAGATTTTTATAGCTATAGTAGGTGTATATAGTGCATCAAGTGTTTCTCTAAAAAGCTGTAACCAAGCCTCAAAATGACTTTCATCTAAACCACCAAGAAACATATGAGGCATAAGTGGGTCACCCATGTATCTACCCTCACCTGTAAGCAAAGAGAGCCAAAAGTTGTCAAGTGTATGCAGGTGTTCATACCATTTATCATTTTTAAGGTCATTACCCAAGACTCTTATAAAAAAGGACTTAAAAGTGCATCTTCTAACACTTTTTTGTAAAAAGCACGTACAAGTTTTTCTATATTCCCTCTGTCAATCGTATCATAAAGCATGCATCTCCTTTAGATAGCATCATACTATAAATACCATTACGATACATATTCTATATCTAGCCATTGCATAAATTTACGACTGAGTACTTCTGCTCTTTTATCAAACTTTTGTGCTAGTTTTCGAGTATAATACTGATGTACTACTATATGAAACAGTTTCAACCACTGTTTAAACGTTTCTTCATACATCTGGGCTAAATCTAAATGTGGTTCAAACGCATCTCTTGTATACACCTTCTCACCCGTCATCAGCATCAACCAAAAATCTTCAAGAATTTTATAGTGTTCTTCCCATGCTTGGCTCTCCAAGTCATTACCGAGTGCCATGATAAAATAGGTATTTACAATCTGGTCTTCAAGTATCATCGCATAAAATGCACGAATCATTTTTGAGAGGTTATCTCTGTTTACTTCATTTTCAAACACAAGATTTCCTAATACTCATCATCTTCATCAGTCGCAAATTCGCCTATCTCCAAACCTTGCATAAATCTTCTTGCTATGGTTTGGCTTTTAGCATAGAACTTATCTGCTATCTCTTCTGTAAATTGTGAATGTACTTGTTTATGAAAAACCTCTAACCAACGATCAAAAACTTCTACTGTAAGTGTCCCCATAAAAGCATGTACCATATAGGGGTCACCCCTGTAACCTTCTTCTCCTGTCATCATCAAAAGCCAAAAACTATCTAGTGTGCCATAGTGTTCTCTCCACTTGCCACTGTTCAAGTCATCACCAAGTGCTTTTATAAAAAATGGGCCTACTAAGTCATCTTTTATGAGTGTTGCATAAAATGCACGTACCATTTTCTCTATGGATTCTAAATCTACTTCTGTATTTTTCATGATACTCCTTTGTAAGTAAAAGAGAATTATATCTATAAAATTGTCCCTTGACTATTGACAACCATCAAGAGAAATAGCATAAACCATACCAGCAATTTCCTATCTCTTCTCTGTTCTAGTACATATAACTATTCAAATGTAATAAAGCTTACCTCACCTACAGTCACAACACCATTCTCTGTTGAATAGTGAGCTATGTTATTAATAGAGTTTAAACTACTCTGATCTGAACGGAAAGCATAGTTCTCTCCTATTAAAATTTCACTTCCTCCTTCAGGTGTTACATAAATAGTATATGTTTTTGATATGAAATTTATTTGTAATCTAAATACATATGATTTATTGGCTTGGTAGCTAACATTATTGTCTGCACTATAATCACTCCCATCTCTAGCATCTATATTTGCACTAGGTGAGAACCTTACAATAATTCCTAAATCTAAATATGCGCTTGCATTCCGATCAGAAAACCCTATTACTGAGTTAATATTCATCTCTGTAGGTATAACAGTAAACGTTGCTTCTACACTATCCATTTGTTCAACTATAGGGTTGTTGTACCATATATTTAGTTCATTCATTACAGGAAAATCATTTACAATGACTGTTCTAATTACTTCATCTGCACTGTTACCTGACGTATCTGTTGCAGAGTACGTTAGTATATAGGTTCCTACGGTATTAACATCTACCGTACCACTGGTAGTAACCTCTACATTACCATCCATATCATCATATGCACTAGCTCCTTCATCAGTGTATGTCTCTCCTATATTTAGTGTAACTGTTGCATCTCCATTTAGGCTAATAACTGGTGAAATGGTATCTCCTATTGGTGGAGGTGTAGTCGCATTCATTCCTCCAACCACTACAAACCCAGCATTCTTCCCACTTATTTTCTTATAAGTATGTGTGCCATCTGCATGCATATACCATAGGTAATTACTTGAACCTTTTCTCCAAAGGAT
>Ga0256840_1004321_pt1 | contig 10731 bp, 13 predicted proteins | sample 355202metaG_FD_185969 | JGI IMG/M metagenome (GOLD analysis project Ga0256840, IMG submission 185969) | Hydrothermal vent microbial communities from Mid Atlantic Ridge, Atlantic Ocean - 355-202 | ecosystem: Environmental > Aquatic > Marine > Hydrothermal vents | place: Atlantic Ocean: Mid...
AGTATATGTAAAATATTTTCAGTAATTTCATTATTATCTTCGCATATAATAAGACCCACGCTTAATTCCTCACCAAAACTTCACTAATCTTACCTCGTCCACTACTCTTACTATTTATAAACCTATTGGCTTGTATCTTCTGAATATCAAATCTCTTATAAAGTTTATTAATAAACGAAGTATCTGAATTACTATGTACTACATAACAACCTTCCTTATCTAATGCATAAAACACATCAAAAAGTTCTTCCTGCTGTTTATCTAAAAACTCAAACTCGCTATAAGATGTAAAACTAGCGGTAGGGGTAAGTGGATAATATGGAGGGTCAAAGTAAACTAGGTCATCATTGGTAGTATATTTCAAAACATCTTTATAACTAGCGTTTAAAATAATAACATTTTGCAAAGCATCACTCGCACTATAAATAGCTTTTTCATCTGCAATATTTGGATTTTTATAGCTGCCCATAGGTACATTGTTTTGATTACTTTTATTTACTCTGTATAGTCCGTTAAAACATGTCTTATTTAAATATATAAATCTACAAGCACGAGTAACTATATCTAAATCTAAAAAGTTCTCTTCTCTATCCCAAGCACGCACTGCATAATAGTATTCTTTGGAATGTTTTTCTTTAAATTCATACAATTTATCTATAAGTGTACTAGGATTGTCACGTACCACTTCGTAGGTATTGATAAGTTCTGCATTTATATCAAAAAGATAGACATTTTTATTATCAAGTTTACCTTGTGCATAAAGCTCAAAAAACAAAGCACCACCACCGACAAAAGGTTCAAAATAGTTATTAAATTGTTTTGGAAGTAATGGGATTATCTGAGAAAGCAAGCCACGCTTACCACCTACCCACTTAATAAAAGGTTGTGCTTTATTTAAATCAATTTTTTCGATTTTTTTAGTCATACATTCCCCTTATTTTTAAAACTCTATCCTAAATCATAGCTAGATGCTAAAAATCTGTCAAATTGACATATTTTTACGCTTTCACCTCATATTTGATACGAAAAAAATATTCGTATCATTTTTGAGACGATTACTTCTCAATCCTCATCATAGCAATCTCACCATGCACAACATCAAGCTTACCAAGTGCAGTAATAGCATCTTGCATCTTACTCTCTTTACATCTGTGCGTAGTAAAGAGAAGCTTTGCTTTGTCTTCGTTGGTAGATGGTTTTTGCAGCATCGCTTCTATAGATATGTCAAACTCTCCTAAAGTAGATGTGATAATAGCCAATACACCACTTTTGTCATCTACTTCTAAACGTAGATAGTACTCCGTAACAATGTCACCTTTTGGAAGCAATGTAAGTCCAGATTCTAAGCCTTTTTTATACCCTAGCATCGGTCCTTGGTTGCCACGTACGATGTCTATGATGTCTGAGATGACTGCTGATGCTGTGGCATCTCCACCAGCACCTGGGCCGTAGTACATCGTCTCGCCCACACGGTCACCTATGACAGTGACTGCGTTCATGACGCCGTCTACTTTCGCTATCATACTATCTGCTGGTATCATGGTGGCATGCACTCTTAGTTCTACACCGTTTCCTACTTTTTTAGCAATGCCTAGTGATTTTATCTCGTACCCAAACTCTTTTGCGAAGTCCACATCCGTACTTGTGATGTTTTCTATACCTTCTATGAGGATGTCTTCTGGTTTTGCATCAATGCCGTAGGCAATAGAAGCTAAGATTAGTAGCTTATGTGAAGCATCAAACCCACCTACATCAAATGTAGGGTCAGCTTCTGCGTAGCCTAGCTCTTGAGACTCTTTTAAAATGTCTTCATACTTTGCACCATGGTTTATCATGTTTGTAAGCATGTAGTTACATGTACCGTTCATGATGCCTTGTATGCTGTCTATATGGTTTGCAGAAAGCCCGTTACGTAAGGCGCCTATAATAGGTATGCCACCTGCTGTACTGGCTTCATACATAAGAGGAATGTCGCCTGCTATCTCTTGGAGTTCGTAACGATGGTAGGCTAGTAGTGCTTTGTTTGCGGTGACTACTGCTTTTCCATTTTCTAGTGCTTTTTTGACTAGTGCATACGGTTCTTCAACCCCACCCATGAGTTCTACTACGATGTCTATCTCTGGGTCGTTTACGATGTCTAGTGGATTGTCTGAGAGGATGATGTCTACACCTCTGTCTTTAGAGAGGTTCTTAACTACACCTGACTTTGCTACTATCTTTTTACCTGCACGTGCTTCTATAATGTCTGCATTTTCTGCAAGTATCTTTGCTACACTTGTACCTACTGTACCTACACCTAAGATTCCTATTTTAACCATAACTATTTCTTCTTTTCTTCGAGCTCTTTTAGGAACTTCTTAATATTACGTGCCGCTTGACGAATGCGGTTTTCATTTTCTATTAACGCTATGCGTACATAGGTGTCACCATACTTACCAAACCCTATACCAGGACTCACTGCAACGCCTGCTTCAACCAAAAGCTGTTTGGCAAACTCTAAAGAACCCATGTCTTGTGCCACTTCAGGGATTTTCCCCCAGATGAACATAGAGGCATTGGGCTTGGACATTTTCCAACCTGCATTGTCAAAAGCTTCAAGCATGACATCACGACGTTTTTGGTAGCGTGGGATGATTTGCTCATCGGGTACATAATGATGCTCATCAAGTGCCACAGTAGCGGCTACTTGAATAGGTGTAAACATCCCATAATCAAGCCAAGACTTAATACTCTGCAAGGCACCTATGAGTTTTTTGTTTCCTACGATGAACCCTACTCTCCATCCTGCCATGTTATATGACTTAGAGAGGGTATAGGCTTCAACTGCCACTTCTTTTGCACCCTCAACTTCTAAGATAGAAGGCGTTTTGTATCCATCAAAAGTGATGTCAGCATACGCAATGTCAGAAATGATGTAAAAACGTTTCTCTTTCGCCAATGCCACAAGTTTCACGTAAAAATCAGGTGTAACGGTAGCTGTTGTTGGGTTATGTGGGAAGTTTACTACTAAAAATTTGGCTTTTGGTATAGAGTTGTCCAAGTGTGACTCAACATCTCTTAAAAACTTCTCTTCATCGACTTCAAATGTTTCTTCATCATACGTGAGTTCCATCTTTTCCACATTTGCACCTGCAAGTATAAAAGCTTGTGAGTGAATAGGATACGTAGGGTCAGGCACAATAGCAACATCACCAGGATTTGCAATAGCTTGTACTAAGTGGACATAGCCTTCCTTACTTCCCATGGTTGCAACTATCTCTGTATCTGGGTCAAGTGTTACATCATACTTACGTTTGTACCATTTTGCCATGGCTAGACGAAGTTTATAGATGCCCTTTGAAGCAGAGTAACCATGTGTTTTTGGTTTCTGTGCTGTTTCACAAAGCTTATCAATGATAGGCTGTGGCGTAGGTGCATCAGGATTTCCCATAGAAAAGTCAATGATGTCTGCACCCTCACGTCTTAGCTTCATTTTTAAATCATTTATCTCTGCAAAGAGATACTTTGGTAATCTATTTATTTTGTCAAATTGAATTTCATCAAACATTTTTTACTCGCTTTAAAACTTCTTTATTCTTTACCATTGAGCCCAACCACCAAGTGCTACATACTCACTTTTAGTTAAACTCATCGCACTGTTCTCATCTATCTTAAAATAGTGTTCTTTTGCATCATTGAACGCTTCGCGTTTCTCTCCAGCTTTTAAAGAAAAAGGAGCTGAAGATGTTGCTATAAGCCATCTTTTTTCTCCAACTTCTAGTTGATAGGCTTCTGCTATAGAAAAATGATTTCTTTCTTTTGTCTCCATATCTATCAAGCCAAACCAAAGACGTTTCACAGGAACGATAGAAACAATTTTCTTCATAGGAGATTCTACTGTGTCCTCTTCTTCTGTATTTGTCTCAGGTGTGATGTCTGTTACAGTTTGAGCAACCATCACACTTTCATCATCTGTAATCGTCTCGCTACTTGTAGTTGGCAAGACTGTCGTTGTTTCAACAGTGCTTGTCATCTCGACTATTTCTTGTGAGTCAGTTTTAGCTTCACTCACTTTACTTATCTTCAAGTCTTCGACAACATCTACTGCATCATCACTTCCCATGATGTTTTCAAGGGTTGATTCATCTACAAAAGGGATGAGGTCACTTAAATTTTTCTTATCGAATTGTGTTAAAAAGTACCATGCTACTGCAGTAAGAAGTGCAAATACAATGAACATAAAAAACTTTGATGAGCCTTTTTTTTCTTCAGTGACTGGTAGGCCAAGGGTGATGCTTTTATCTTCACTCAATTGTCCATAGTACTCCTGTGCATCATCACGTAAATGAGCAAGATCTGCATGATACTCACGTTCTATTATAGAAATAAACCCTAAGGTTTTTACTTTTTTTAACTTATCAAAATTTTTAGCCAAAAGGTTTTCTAAATTATCTTCAGAAATCTTTGTTCTAGCACTCATAGCTTTTACACTATTTTCTTCAAGAATATCATTTAATTGCATAACCCATCCTATGTATTAAAATCGCTGCTGCTGCACTTACGTTAAGTGAGTCAAAATTATTTTTCATCTCAATAGAGACCATTGTATTTATTTTAGACGCTACTTTTTTAGAAAGCCCTTTGCCTTCACTTCCCATCACCAAAACACGCTTTGGTGTGAAGGTACACTCTTGTATGTTTTCGCCTTCTGTTGAAGCACCATACAAAGTAAACCCTGTTTGCTGTAACTCGTTGATGTTGTCCAGTACATTTGGGCTAATCATAAAAGGCATGTCAAACAAAGCACCTGAACTTGTACGGGCAATGGCTGCAAAGTTTAACTGCTTTACACCCGAAGCAATGATGGCATCTGCACCTAAGGCATAAGCAGACCGTACGATAGCACCTATGTTTCCTACATCAGTTAAGCCATCAAGGATGATGATAAACCCACTTTTCTTCACAGTAGAAAAATCTGCTTCTTCAAATGCATTCATCTCGACTAAGACACCTTGGTGGTTACCACCTTTAGCCATGGACTGTGCCCATTTCTCTTCAAGAAACTTTATCTTGTCATGGTACTTATGAAACAAGGCTTGAGGGAGTATGTTTTTCTTTGCCACGTACACTGTTTTTATGTTAGCTTCTTTATGCTCAAGGGCATAAAGACAGACTTGTTTTCCGTATATAATCATAAGATAGATTTTATCTAAGTTTTGCTTTTATGGTGTTAAGCTAAACTATTGCCCGACTAAGTGCCTATGAGTTCGTTGTACCATTCTTTAACAGACTTGTCACTAAGACTTGCTAAAAGTTTTGCTTTAGGTTTAGGAGCTAAATCAAGCTGTAACACTTCTGTAAAAGTAAGACTTTTTTCTGTTTCTACTTTTGCTTTTATGACCACTACCCATTCACCGCGTATGGTTAGTTCTTTAAACTGTACGTTTAACTCTGAAACTGTACCTCGGTAGTAATTTTGGTACTTTTTACTTATCTCTTTTGCTAAAAAGAGTTCTCTATTCGCATCTAATGCTTCTACTTCATCTAAAAGTTTTTCTAGACGGTGAGGTGACTCGTAAAGCACTGTGCTATAGCCATTATTCATAGCTCCTGCTAACGCAGAAGCACGTTCTTTACCTTTGTGTGGTAAAAAAGCATAAAACAAGAACTTACCCTCTTCAAAACCTGAAGCGGCATAGGCTGTGGTTACTGCTGAAGCACCAGGAAGCACGTCGTACTTCAAAATGTTTTTTTGACAATACGCCACAAGTAACTGCCCCGGATCTGAGATAACTGGCATACCTGCATCACTCACATAGACTACTTCTTGTTCTGCAAATGTATCACCTAAACTATCAAGTCTCTCCTGTCCATTATGCTCGTTAAACGAGTAAAACTCTGCCTCAGGGTACGTCATACTAAACCGCTCTTCAAGTAAGCGTAAAAGCCGTTTAGTCTGACGTGTGTCTTCACATAAAAATAGTGTTGCTTTTTCAAAAAGCTTCATAGCACGAATGGTAATGTCTTGGGGGTTTCCAATAGGAGTGGGGATAAAAGTAATCATAATTTTTTGTAGGGGCAGATTCCATATCTGCCCAAGATACAAATTGTCTTATGACAATTTATATTTGCTTTTAAATTTCTCAACTCTACCAGCAGCATCAAGAATTTTTTCTGATCCTGTGAAGAATGGGTGACATTCATTACAAATATCTACTGACATTTCAGCTTTGTTTGTTCTGATTTCAAACTTGTTTCCACAAGCACATGCAACTTTACACTCAACGTATTCTGGGTGAATATCTTTTCTCATTTTCTAACCTTTAGTTTTATTGTATGATGGACAACTAATCCATTCTAGCATTTTGCTCTTCCTTACCTAATGATAAGGGGTATTGCAACGCTCTTTGGCGAGACAATTAAGAGTGGTATTTTAGCGAAATAAATTTAAATAAATATTAGAGTAAAATTTTAGAAGCCACGGCACACACAGCACTCTCACTTTTTAGTACCAAAGGTGTATCAAACCCTACAATGTTTTCTTTACTAAAAAGAGCTACTTCGTCCTCATGAAAACCACCTTCACAGCCTATAACTATAGTCTCTATAGGTATACTATCAATAAAATTATTTTCTGAAAAGTTAAGCATTTTACTTTGCGGGTAGTCCGTTAAAAACTGTTGTAAGTCTTCTGCTAGTTCAAGCTGCATCATCTGACTTCTCCCTGACTGCTGAGAAGAGTTGAGTAAAATTTTTTGTAAACGTTTGAAGTCAAGTTTAAAAGACTTTTGTGAGCGTTTACAGTAGATAAACGTAATCTTTCCTACGCCCATTTCGTTGAGACTTGGGAGTACTTTTTCTACACTTTTAGGGTCTATAATACACCAACCGATGTGTAAATGTTGTTTTGCTTTCACTTCTAAAGTGCTACTCTCTTGTAGCGTTAAATGTGCAGATTTTTTATCTAGAGTAGAGATGAGATAGCGATGGAGTAGTCCATCTTCAAGGTTACGTAAATAAAGTGTGTCTTCTGCTTTATGTCTACGTACTTTAAAGATGTAGCGGTGTGCCTCACCTTCTAAATGAAGGGTAGCTTCTCCTGCGTCTGTATGATATAAATACAACATCGTTTAAAAGTTTATCACACCCTCAGCTTTTAATACCATGATACCTATCATAATAAGCACAAGTAAGATTTGGACTAGAGAGATTTTTAGAAAAGCACCTTTAAGTAGTCTATGTGTGTCAGCATTGTTAAGGTTTGCAAGTTTGATAAGCTTATGTTTTTTTATCTCAGTCATCATCAGCACAGCCCATACTGCAAACATAATGATGGTAGTCACAGGCCAACCCAAGTCACCCGTAAACACAGCAACAATCCCTGCAAAAGCTACCATAGTAGCTATGGCTTGAAATACCATCGTGTAGATGAAAGAGCCTTTTTTAAATCCTGCTGGATTTTTTGCTGTCATAAGAGGTACAATCATCCCTGCCACTAAAAAACCTAAAAATATATATACCAACATACTATGTGTATTTAACATTTGTGTCACTTCCATGATCTTATCCTTTATAATGCCTTTATTTCAAAGTGGATTATACCCTAATTTGCTATAATCATGACACTTAATATTAAAGGTCAAACATGGCTAGTTCTATCTTGGAAGCATTAGATATCATCGCAAACACTATACCCGTAGTGGCTACAGAAATCATACCTATTGAGATGGCTGTGGGGCGGGTGGTAAGTGAGGATTACGTTGCTTCATTTGACTTGCCACGCTTTAACAACTCAGCGATGGATGGCTACGCAGTTAAAGTCTGTGACGCCTCTAAAGAAGTACACTGTTCTCAAGTCATTTATGCTGGTGACAATCCTAGTATGGTACTCCAAACATCTCATGCCATCAAAATCATGACGGGAGCACCAATACCTGAGGGCTGTGAAGCTATAGTCCCCATAGAAAATGTGACAAAGTCTGAACAAACGGTCATGCTACCTTCAGATATCAAACACAATGGCTTTATACGTATGGCAGGTGAAGACATACAAAAAGGTACTGTGTTTTTAAAAAAAAGTGAACGTGTCAATGCCTATACAGTTGCTTCTCTTGCTAGTCAAGGTATGAGTCATGTGAGTGTACATCGTGTCATAAAAGTAGCCATTTTTGCAACAGGTGATGAGCTGCGTCCACACTTTGAAAAAATAGAGCCACACCAACTCTACAACTCCAACTCCCCTATGTTTTTAACACGAGCAAAAGAACTAGGCTGTGATGTTCGGTTTATACGCACTTCTGCAGACACACTTGAAGCCTTAGAATCCTCTATAGCTTCTACGTTAGATGCCGATATCATTATCACATCTGGTGGTGTATCTGTGGGGGACAAGGACTTTACAAAAGAAGCCTTTACAAACCTTGGCATGCACATACTCATAGACAAAATAGACATCAAACCTGGTCGTCCAACCATAGTTGGGAACATAGGAAAAACGGTCATCGTAAATCTACCTGGTAACCCCCTTGCCTCTATGGTAAACTATGAACTTTTTGTACGTGCAGTCATACGTAAGATGTCAGGTAGAGATGATTTTCATCATCGTACTATAGAAACAAAAATGCACAGTGACTATAGCGTGCGTGGTGGGAAACATGCTGTCATACTAGGAAAGTTTGATGGGAGTACATTTACACCAATCAAACCTCAAATGCCGGGTATGGTTTCACCTATGCAAGAAGCAGATGGATTTATACTTATTACACCTGATGTTACAATAATAGAGTCTGGGAAGAGTGTAAAAATGTTGCCGATAAAATGGGAGTTTTGTTCGAGTAAAAAAGAAGTATTATTTTCCTAATAAGTACATAGGAAGTACATCTTCCAAAAGAGGAAGATATATGTGTCTAAAGTGTGTCTTCTAAAATGAAGCCATGTAAGCAGCTACTGCTTTAATAGTCGCGTCATCCATAGAAGCCACTTGACCTTTCATAAGCATACCCATACCAGAAACGTTTCTAGTACCTGCTTTGTAGCCATGAAGTGCTGCTTCTAAATCTGCTGCAGATTGACCTGCTATAAGATTTGCTTTTCCAAGTGCTTTAGTTGTACCATTTGCACCATGACAACCAGCACATTTAGCATATGCTGCTTTACCTGCTGCCAAATCTGCTCCGCCTGTTACATCTGCAACAGTTTCTTTTACCGCATTATTTGCAGCTGCTGCTCTGTCTTTAAGTGCTTGGGCTGCATCTGCTGCTTTTTTCTCTGTTGCTGCTGCAACTTCTGCCGCTTTAGCTTTAGTCGCTTCTGCTGCTTTTGCTGCTGCATCTGCAACTTCTGCTGCCTTAGCTTTCGTTGCTTCCACTGCTGTAGCTGCTGCATCTTTAGTCGCATCTACTGCATTTGATGTCATTTCTTTTGCTGACTCAGTGACTGCTGATGTAGCATCTGAAACTGCCTCTTTTGTTTTGTTGTCACATGCAGAAAACAACAAAGCTGCTGCTACAAGTGAAAGTAATGTAATGTTTTTCATTCTATTTCCTTAATTTGATGTGGTCTATTATACACAATTATTGTGAAAGTATTGTGTTGATTACACTTTTTACTTAAACTCTTTTAGGATTTTTTATCTTTTTATTGTCTAAAAGTATCTGCCATAACCGAGGTTCGCTCCACTCACTTTGCACTTGAGAAGAAAAAACTATGTCTTCTAGGGCTATTTTACCCATGCGTTCAGAGTGTGCATCTTCTTTAAAACCTTGTGCATAGCCAGTCTCAGTCTCATGGACTATGATACTATGAAGTTTCACTTCTCTTTCTCCATTTTGCATATCTGTACATTCAAGTACTCTTTCTACTAAAAGATATATAACCCTTGAAAACTGCTCGGCACTTGGAGAGACTGGAAGTTCTATCCATCTATTACTATGTGCTTTCATTGCCGTTATATAAGAAGTTTCATCCTTGGACCACAGAGTAATACCATGATCAAAAGAGTCTATGAGTTCCTTAATATACCGCTTTGTAAGCCCAAAATCATACACCATTTGACCGTTGTCTAAATAGTTAGATTCCAAAAGTACTTCTATCTTGTAGGAGTGTCCATGTATGTTTTCGGAGCATCTTTGTGTGGTACAGTCACGCACTATATGTGCATTTTCAAATTTAAAAAGTTTTCGTATTAACATAGGGCAATTTTAACCAAGATTTCTTAAGGAGTCCTCTAATCCTATAGATAAGTCCTTCACACATATGATAAACATAGCGTGGATGTATTGACATAATTTATCTATTTAGTGCATAGTTTTCTTTTTTTGTATTAAATCTTTTTTCAATCTTACAAATGCATGCTCAACATCTTCTTTATCCACATTATCATAAAGGTCTATATAGTAACTATACACTACTTTTAATCCTCTTCTTAGTTCCAACTTCAAAAAACTTTTAGGAAACTGTGACACACTTTTTTCATTCGCGTTATACGAACTGTTGCAGACGATATCTTTTTTATATTTTAGGTTCAGTTTTAAATCACAATTTTTATCAAAAGTATAAAGTGAATGAAGTTTTTTTATAAACGCTTTGTCAATCATCATCTCATTCAGTGACATACACAGTACAGGTGTAGATAAGTTCGCATCTTTGTTAATAAGAGGCTCACTCTTCTTACTGCACCCCATCATCATAAATACCACAATCAAGAAAATAGTTTTCATCCATTAATGCTTATGTGGATGTTTCTTCTCATGC
>Ga0256840_1004322_pt1 | contig 10730 bp, 9 predicted proteins | sample 355202metaG_FD_185969 | JGI IMG/M metagenome (GOLD analysis project Ga0256840, IMG submission 185969) | Hydrothermal vent microbial communities from Mid Atlantic Ridge, Atlantic Ocean - 355-202 | ecosystem: Environmental > Aquatic > Marine > Hydrothermal vents | place: Atlantic Ocean: Mid...
GTGCTAGTTAGCCAGGAGGCCAGCTCAGGTCACGCCCTGCTAGAAGGTGTAGGTGAATATGAAAAACTGTTTGCCCTGCGGCTTCTCCACAGTTCATTACGGTTCGATAACCTGTTTCATCATAGCCTTCTTGCTTGGCAATTTCTTTTGCTGCTAAAAATAATTGACCAACAACTTCTGCATCTTGTGGTTTTAGATCATTTATCATCGCTATGTGTTTTTTAGGAATAATCAATGCGTGTAAAGGCGCAACAGGGTTTATATCTCTAAAAGCAAAGACATTTTCATCTTCATAGATTTTATCGGCTGGAATATCTCCTGCGATAATTTTACAAAATAGGCAGTCTGTCATTATCTATTTCTCCTTTTGGAAAGGATTATTTTGTATATCACCTGAATCCGTGAGTCTACTACGGATTCAGGTATATTCTAATTAAATTCTGTTGGGTTACGTTGCCTCGCTATGCTCGGCAAGCTAACCCAACCTACGATTCTAGTTTTATCAATCATTATCTTTAATTATTAGTAGTTTTGCCTACCATCAAACGCATGGGAGAGTGTGCTGCTATCTACATAGTCTAGCTCTCCACCAACGGGAACACCGTGGGCAATGCGTGTTGTTTTTACATCATGCTTGGCTGCTAGCTCACTGATATAGTGAGCTGTTACTTCGCCTTCTACTGTTGGGTTGGTGGCTAGAATCAATTCATCAATGGGTTCATTTTGTAAACGCTGTTCAAGCAGATCAAGCCCTAAATCTTCGGGGCCGATTCCGTCAAGTGGGGAGAGCTTTCCCATTAAGACAAAATAATAGCCTCGGTAGGCGGTCGCCTGTTCTACGGCTAAAACGTCTGAAGGGTTCTCGATTACACAAAGTGCATGGGGGTTGCGCCCTTTATCAGAGCAAATCTTGCAAATATCATGTTCTGTTAGTGTGCGACACTGTTGGCAATGTCCAATATTTTCGATGGCATTACGCATAACATCAGCAAGTATTAGACCTTTTTTACGATCATGCTCTAAAAGATGAAATGCCATGCGCTGTGCTGTTCGCGCACCAACGCTTGGCAAACATTTAAGTGCGCTTACTAGCTCATTTAATAAGGATGATTCTGGCATCATATCTAAAATGGAAGTTTCATTCCTGGTGGTAAACTCATTCCTTCGGTCACGCCTGACATTCTGCTTTTGCTGACTTCTGCCATTTTATGAGCAGCGGCATTAAAAGCGGCTGCGACTAAATCTTCAAGCATTTCTTTGTCGTTATCTTCTAGCAAACTGGCATCAATATTGACTCGTTTACATTCATGTGCGCCGTTGATAGTGACTGAAACAAGCCCTCCTCCAGATTCACCGCTAACTTCCATTGCTGCGATTTCTTCTTGCGCTTTTTGCATATCTTCCTGCATTTTTTGCGCTTGTTTCATCATGTTTCCTAAACCACCACCTTTAAACATATTTCACCTTTTTCTATTAAATAATTTATTTGAGTTTCCTGAATCCTTGAGGTCAATGTGGATTCAGGGGTTTTATTGACCCCGGTACAACTTTTGCGCCAAAACGGTTTTGCAGTTCAATAACAAAGGGATCATTGGCAATATTCTGTTCCGCCTGTTGTTGCTTTTCTGCTATTAAGCGCGCACTTCTTTGTGCGGGGGTTTCATTTCTCTTGGTATTCTGAGCATTCTGAGCATTCTGAGCATTTTTGGCATTGTCGGTATTCTTGCTATTAACGCTACTTGCTGTGCTTCTTCCGCCATTTTCACTCACATTATCTGTGGTTGAGTTTATGCCGTTATTTATACCATTATTTGTTTCACTACTTTGAGATTCTGCTATGTTTAAAATCAAGCTAATTTTTCTATCATAAAAGTCTGCTAAGGCAAATTCAATCTGTTGTTTTACTGATTCTGCCAACAAACCTTCACTCGATTTATCTAAAAGCAGGCAGATAGTATCATTATCTTCGCTTTCTAACAGGCAGTGTTTAATTAATTCTGCTGAGCGTCCTTCAAGTTTTAGTAATGGTACTACATCGTGCCATTGTTTTTTTTTAGCCGCTTTATTATTTTCTGCTGGTATATTTTCTGCTGGTGTGTTTTTTGGCTCAACGACCTCTTTCGTTTCAGCGTCATCAATATCCCACGGTGGTAGATCATCTTCAGGTTTTGCTGTTTCTTGTAGGGGTTTTTGTGGGGTTGTTTGAGGCTTTTTATCTTCAGTGCTTTTGATTGGCTCTGATTGCTCTGTCGCTTTAGCATTTAGTTCAGGTGTTTTTTTTTTCGCTTGTTGCTGTTGTTGCTGTTGTTGCTGTGCTTGTTGTTCTTGCTGTGCTTGAGGCTCTTCGCTAGTTTGATTTTGAGATGCAACTGGTGCGGCTTGTTGCTGTTGCAATGTCATCCCTTTTCTTAGGGGTCTAAAAGACATCATGCGCAATAATATCATTTCAAAACCACTACGCGGATCAGGTGATAATGATATATCGCGTCGCCCATTTAATGCTATTTGATAATATAGTTGTACATCTTCTTTAGTTAATTCTTTGGCAAGTCTTATAACACCATCATCGTCTTGCTGTGCTTTGGGAACAATTTGTTGTACGGCAAGTTGATGCAATAATGAGATCATGGCATCTGTTGCGGCTTCAAAATCTGGTGTAACGCTTGATAAGTCTTCAACTTGCTGCAAAATGGATTCGCCATCACCATCAGAGACAGCTTTTAATAATGCTAATAGCGGCTCATGCGAAATTGTACCCAGCATTTCACGCACATCATCTTCTTTGAGTTCATTATTACCAAAGGCAATAGATTGATCTAGCAAGCTGAGTGCATCACGCATACTGCCATCGGCGGCTCGTGCAATTAGTCGCAAAGATGGTGTATCAAACGGTGTTTTTTCTGCTTTAAGAATGGTATTCAAATGAGTGCTGATCATATCAACAGGCATACGTTTTAGATTAAACTGTAAACAACGTGATAAAATCGTTACTGGCAGTTTTTGCGGATCAGTTGTCGCAAATAGAAACTTAACGTGCGGTGGTGGCTCTTCCAGTGTTTTTAACAAGGCATTAAAACTATGCCCTGTGAGCATGTGAACTTCATCAATTAAATAGACTTTAAAGCGACCACGAGTTGGTGCATATTGGACGTTATCTAATAACTCTCGGGTATCTTCAACCTTGGTACGTGAGGCCGCATCGACTTCAATCAGATCAACGAAATTTCCTGAGGTAATTTCCTGACAGCTATTACAAGTTCCACAAGGTTCAGACGTTACCCCTGTTTCACAATTAAGACATTTCGCTAAAATACGGGCAATTGTGGTTTTACCAACACCGCGTGTGCCAGTAAAAAGATAGGCGTGGTGCAGTCGGTCGCTATCCAACGCATTAATAAGCGCACGCAAAACGTGCTCTTGTCCGACCATCTCTTTAAAATTTTGGGGTCGCCATTTTCTTGCAAGGACTTGATAACTCATGGGGGAATCATAGTGGAATCAAAATAAAAGTGGAATCAAAATAAAAGTGAAATCAAAATAAATATAGAAATGATGAAATAAAAATACTCATACCCATCCCCCCCTTTTTTTAGATATTTTCTTTGCTTATCAGTTTTTCCTTGAAGAAACTCTGATCAATTCAAGCAATTCGTCTTCATCAAATACAGGAATACCCAGATTTTCGGCTTTGCTTAGTTTTGATCCTGCTTTTTCACCAGCAAATACTGCTGTGGTTTTTTTAGACACACTGCCACTCACTTTAGCACCTAAAGCCTCAAGTTGTGCCTTGGCTTCATTACGCTTGAGTTGTTGCAAACTGCCTGTTAGTACATAGGTTTTCCCCTCAAGTGGCAGTTCTTCTTGTGTTTTTTCGGGGTTTTGCGGTTCGACACCTGCGCCTAAAAGAGACTCTATGACTGCAATATTATGTGCTTCTTTAAAGAAATTAACGACATGCTTGGCAACAATGGGGCCAACTTCATCAACTTCTTGTAAATCATCTTCACTAGCCTTTGCTATTTTTTCTAATGATCGGAAATGTTGGGCGAGTAATTTGGCCGTGGTTTCACCGACTTCGCGTACTCCTAATGAATAAATAAAACGTGCAAGGGTTGGTTTTTTGCTGGCTTCTAGGGCTTCAAGCAGATTTTGAGCTGATTTTTCACCCATGCGTTCGAGGTTTTCAAGTTGATCTGTTGTTAGTTGGTATAAATCACTGACGCGACTAATGAGCTGCTCATCAAACAGTTGTTCGACCAGCTTATCGCCTAAGCCATCAATATCTAAGGCTTTGCGTGATGCAAAATGTTTAATGGCCTGTTTTCGTTGCGCAGGGCAAAATAAGCCACCCGTACAACGAGCCACTGCCTCGCCTTCAATTTGTTCAACATTTGAACCACAGACAGGGCAATTTTCAGGCATGACAATCTCGCTGGCATCATCACTGCGTTTATCAGGCACGACTCGCGCCACTTCGGGTATTACATCCCCTGCCCTGCGAACAATCACCATATCACCAATACGCACGTCTTTACGTCTGATCTCATCCATATTGTGCAAGGTGGCATTGGTTACGGTAACACCACCAACAAACACAGGTTCTAACCTCGCTACAGGCGTTAAAGCACCTGTTCTTCCCACTTGAAATTCCACTGCTTTTAGGCGCGTCATCTCTTCTTGTGCAGGGAATTTATGTGCAATTGCCCAGCGAGGTGCGCGACTCACAAAGCCTAGTTGCTTTTGAAGATCAAGCTGATTTATTTTATAAACTACGCCATCTATTTCATAGGCAAGGCTTTCACGCTTCTCTTGTATCTCGTTGTAATATTGAATACAACCTTGCGCGCCCTGCACTACTTTAATATCAGGGCAGATTCTAAAGCCCCAATCTTTTAACTGTTGCATTGCTTCACTGTGAGTATCAGGGAGTTCAGCACCTTCTATCAACCCCGTTGCATAACAATACATGGCAAGATTACGCGAAGCTGTAACACGCGAATCCAATTGTCGCAAGCTCCCTGCTGCTGCATTGCGAGGATTCACAAAGGTTTTCTCATCAGCATCTCTAGCTTTTTTATTCAATGCCTCAAATGAAGCTTTGGGCATATAAACTTCACCACGCACTTCTAGCCGAGTCGGTATATTCTCGCCAGTCAGCTTTAATGGAATAGATTTAATGGTGCGCACATTGATTGTAATATTCTCACCTGTTTCGCCATCTCCGCGTGTTGCCCCTTGAATCAATACACCATTTTCATAGAGCAAACTAACGGCAAGACCATCCAGTTTAGGTTCTACGGTAAATTCTAGGCTTTCTTGCTCAAAATCTAGTCTATCTAACAAGCGTTTTTCAAAAGCGATAACTTCATCTTCACTAAAGGCATTGCCAAGTGACAGCATGGGAACGAGATGTTTTACCTGCTGAAACTCATCAAGTGGTTTTGCTCCAACTCGCTGTGTCGGAGAATCTGGCGAAACAAGCTCTGGGTATTCCTCCTCTATTGATTGCAACTCACGCAATAACTTATCGTATTCACTATCAGGAATCTCAGGATCATCTAAAACATAATAATTATGGTTATGATAATGGAGTAGCTGATGCAGCTCTTGTGTACGCTTATTAATTTTTTTTGGGGTCATATTGATCGATATTATTGCAATTTATGAACTAACTGCTCATCTACATTGTCTGTCAGTTTGTATCATATTAGTAATATTAGAGTATACCAAGTTTGCTTTTTTTTAAAACAGCACCATTATTATCACTATAATTAGATATCACAATAGTTAAAATTTAGTTTACCTTATACCAATTATCGGGTATAATGCGCGCGATAAATTTTATCGTTAGGTAGAGCTAAATTTTAACAATAAATGAGCTACCTATTTCAGGAGTAAAAAATGACAACTACTAAGCCTACTACTACAATTACAAGAAAATCTGCTTTACCTGTCGATGGTATTGAGCCTTATATCGAAAAAGAAAATGAAGAATACATGAATCAAGATCAACTTGATCATTTTAAACGTATTTTGGTTGCATGGAAAAAATCACTTATAGAAGAAGCCACCCGTACTGTTGACCACATGCAAGAAGAAGCGACTAATTTTTCAGATCCTGCTGACCGCGCGACTCAAGAAGAAGAATTCACACTTGAATTACGCGCCCGCGACAGAGAAAGAAAACTAGTTCGCAAAATCGAAAAAACTATTGCGCGTGTTGATGCAGATGATTATGGCTTTTGTGATGCCTGTGGCATTGAAATAGGGTTGCAACGCCTTGAAGTACGCCCAACAGCAGAGCTATGTATTGACTGCAAAACCACACAGGAAATCAAAGAAAAGCAGATGGCATAACAAATTCTTAGGACTCAGAACTGAATAACTTATGGAAGTTATTTAATTTTGAGTCCTTAATACCCATCCCCCCCCTTTTTTTAATACTTTTTTAACAACTCAATCAAAACCAATCAAACAATCGGTCGATTTGCACCCTCCCCTACAGGCCCTCTCCATTTCGGCTCATTAATTGCTGCCACTGCCAGCTATCTTTGCGCACGTCAACAAAACGGCAAATGGCTACTACGCATTGAAGATGTTGATACTCAACGCTGTAATAAGAACGCTAGTCTTAGCATTATAAAAACACTTGAAAACTACGGTTTTGAATGGGATGACGAGCCACTCTATCAAAGCCAGCGTAATGATATTTATCAAGCTATGCTCGACTCTATACAACAATATACCTACCCTTGCAGTTGCACACGCAAAAAATTAGTAGCAAGCGCCCCTGCGGGCAAATTTGGCTATATTTACCCAGGGTTTTGCAGAAATAGCACAATAAATTCTGATTCTACCAATAACAATCATTTAAGCACTCGACTTAAAACCAATACAGATCTAGTTTGTTTTAAAGACCAATGCCAAAAAGAGATATTTTGCCAAAACATTAACAAAGATATTGGTGATTTTATCTTAAAACGAAGGGATGGCTTATTTGCCTATCAATTAGCCGTCGTTATTGATGATGCTTTGCAAGGCGTATCCCAGATTGTTCGCGGTGCTGATTTATATGACAATACGCCTCGGCAAATTTATCTACAAAAAATCTTAGGCTATCCCCAACCTGATTATTTACATTTCCCTGTGGCTGTTGACAGCTCAGGCAAAAAACTCAGCAAACAAAATTTTGCCCCTGAAATATTACCCACAGAAAAAAGAGCAAATCTCATCAAGGCACTAGATTTTTTGGGGCAAAACCCACCTTTAATTGATAATTTCTCCTCTTTAGATGAACTATGGTTGTGGGCCATTAAAAACTGGAATACATCAAAAATACCCAAAAAAATGACACAAATAATGAGTGATTTCAGACAATCTCCTAGGTAGCTTGATGGATACAGGGTAAATTTATAGATACCCATCCCCCCCTGTTTTTGCATTTTTTATAATGCATGATACAACACAGACGACAATGCTATAATATTAACTAGGAGGCTAAAACAATGGCAGTGACAAACTTAAATAATGAATATATTGATGAGCAAGAGTACCTAGAAGGCGAAAAGCTTGCTGAAACTCGCCATGAGTATATTGACGGAAAAGTCTATGCAATGGCAGGATCAAGCAAACGTCACAATCGGATTGCATTAAATCTTGTTATTGCTCTAAATAACCAATCTCAAGCCTCCTGCGAGATTTATAGTTCAGACATTAAAGTCAGAATTCCCCACCGTAAAAGTTATTACTATCCTGATGTTGTCGTTAGCTGTGATCAGAGCAATGATGCAGATGATTATTATCTCGAAAACCCCTGTCTTATTATTGAAGTACTATCCCCTTCAACTAAAGAAAAAGACAACACCGAAAAACTCATTGCCTACCAAGATATTGAATCACTCAAAGCCTATTTAATGGTTGATCAAGATGTCTGTCGAGTAAGCCTTGTATATCGCCAAGATAACGGACGCTGGTGGGTAAAAACCTACACAGATTTAGAAGATGAAATAATACTAAATTGCCCTGAAATGGTGCTTCGTGTTGCTGATATTTATGACAATATTGCCTTTGAAAGCTAATACTCCAATAAGCTGGGTCCGATAGAATACTAGGAGGCTGTCCGAGAACTCGGACAGCCTCCTAGACAAACAAAGTATTTCTATCACAAACAAACCTTAAGCCTTGCTTTGATGCGCCATAAAGCCAATTTCTTTAAATGCACCGTATTGTTTGAATTTAATCTCACGAATCAGTGCATTAAGCAGGTATTTTGCCGTCAATTTTTTAGGTGTAAAACGGTTTTGCTTAATGGCAGTGGCAAAGTCGCCTGGTGTTATGCCTTGCAAAGCTTTGACTTGTTCTTTGTAGCCTTTCTCATCTTCGGGCGTAGAAACACCCGCATCATTTAAAGTTTGTTCAAACAATATCCAAGCCTGTTGAGGTTTTAAATAATCAAATTTAATTTTAAGATCAAAACGGCGTAATGATGCCTGATCTAGCAAATCAATGAGATTGGTTGTACAAAAAAACAAGCCGTTAAACTGTTCCATTTGTGTTAATAATTCATTAACTTGAGTGACTTCCCATGATTCTCGTGAGAGGGTACGATCACGTAAAAAACTATCGGCCTCATCGAGCAATAATAGCGAGTCTTCATATTTAGCTTCTTCAAACATATTGCTGATATTACGTTCGGTCATGCCAACATAGGGGTCAAGCAGATCAGAGGCGCGTTTGATTAATAGTGGCTTATCCAAAACTTTAGCTAATTGATGTGCAAATTCACTTTTACCTGTACCTGACGGACCGTAAAGACAAAAAGTACCTTTGGGATTTTCTAGTAAACCTTGTTGCAGGCTTTTTAAATCATAGTCAGGATTAAGAGCATCAAGACAGTAGCTTAAGACAGTAGGGTGAGGGTTTGATAAGTTTTTATCATAGCCCATTGCATCAAGAGTATTACCTAAGATTCGTTCCATATTGGCTTCAGTTTTCTTTTGGTCCTTATCACCTAACGCTTTAACGACCTTGACTGCACGAGAAATTAGCGCAGGAGCAAGACTTTCATTATTTGAAATACGATCAATCCATGCTTCACTCACATTCAGATCTGCAATATGTTTTTTAATAATTCGAAAACGTGCGCTTTGAGGAGGGATTCTCAATTCAACGACATAATCAAAGCGTCGAATGATACTCTCATCAATATGACTAATAACATTAGAAACCCATAAAGTTACTAAAGGATTACTTTCAAGAGTATGATTTAAAGAGCCTTTTTTCGCATCGGTACTGGTTCGAATACCAAAGCGTTCCATACTTCCATCACGAATAAAAGCATCTTCAATTTCATCAAATAAAATGAGCGTGTCTTTCTTGCGTTTTAATACTTGCAAGCAGAGACGGTAAGAATCCATGCGTGAACGCTCATCATAGATATCATCATAGCCATCTATTTGGGTATCAACTGCAACTTCATATAATTTTAAGTTTAATGACTCTGCCAAGGTGCGTACTAGCTCGGTTTTACCTGTACCAGGTACGCCATAAATGAGGATATTGACGCCTTTTTTTCTTGTTTTATTAGTAACTTGTAGATAACGATGCAGTAGCTGAACATCTTTATCTATGTGCTGAAAATCTTCAAGCTTTAATGTGGCTGGCTTGGTAGGCGCAAAAAAGCGAGTTAATGACTTCATCATATCGGGTTCGCTTTCATCTAGCATAACTTCCTGTAGATCACCCATAACAGAAAGCTGATAAAAGAACTCGCCTTTATCACGCGCAAGCCGCACTAGACCAGTACGGTGAAGCAAGCCATCAGACACCATTGCTTTGCGAACCTTTTGAGTATCAATATCAAGAATCACGGATAAAGCATGAATAATATTAGCTGATGACAAAGTACCTAAAATCTCAGTCACATTTTCAATCTCTCGAACCAAATTGAGCATCAAGCAAAAAGACAGTATTTCTTTTTCAGCGGTATTCATACCAATTAATTGAGCAAATTTATCCAGATTATTAAACAAAGGACCTTGCTTAATATTGCGCAATTTTTCATTTTTCTCATGCAGGGATTTTAAAATCTTCCGTAATTTTTTCTTTTTTAAGCGCTTGTCTTCATATTTATCCACCAAATAATCAAGATCAATAAAATCAAGGATCTTTTTATATTCATCCAATCCATAATTCATGCTCATCATGGTGTATCCCCGCAAATCAAGCAGAATACGCAAAATCCAGCGTTCGATAACAGGTCTATATTGTTCAGATATATCAGGAAGCTCTTTATTATTCACAGTATTTTTCACAGGGGTAAATTAATCCAATGGGCATTATACCTGAATCCGTGAGGTCAATGCGGATAACAGGGCACAAGATATTGGTTTAGCACGGGATTTAAAAAGCTCTGCATAATTGAGTTCACCATCTGCTAGCACAGATGGGAAGCTCACTAAATCTTAGCTTCACCCATAGGTTAAGCCAGTATTTTTAATTATCGTTATTAATCAATAGTTTGAACCCTATTCCATAGTGACTTCACGGGTTCAGGTTATAGAGTAAAAGACCAATGATTCCTTATAGAAGCAAATAGAATCTTCTTAAGGAAAACCTGATTAAGTCGATTAGAATTTAGCGCAGAAAAAACTGTCGCTATTTTTCACGAAGTGAGACGTAATAGTTATTCTATTGCGCCGATCTTCGTGGAAAATATCGGCAGTTTTAGC
>Ga0256840_1004323_pt1 | contig 10729 bp, 12 predicted proteins | sample 355202metaG_FD_185969 | JGI IMG/M metagenome (GOLD analysis project Ga0256840, IMG submission 185969) | Hydrothermal vent microbial communities from Mid Atlantic Ridge, Atlantic Ocean - 355-202 | ecosystem: Environmental > Aquatic > Marine > Hydrothermal vents | place: Atlantic Ocean: Mid...
TATCTTGTATCTTTTTTTTTAAACGCTCTTCCATCACATAAACTCTCTTGTTTTTTAAAAGTTTATGCAATATCTATTCCGCTTTTCTTGTTGTTTTGAGTTGTGTAGATACTTATGACTAAAGTCTGCGTTCCGTGAGATTCGGAATCGGTACTTTAGTGCCGACTGTTCTTGCTTACTTATACTCTAGTCATATAAGGATTTAATTTCAACAAAAGTAGATCTGCTAACATATTCCCCACAAGCGTCAACAATGCCGTTATCATCAAAATCCCCATGATGACAGGATAATCCCGTGATAATGCTGAGATGTAAAAAAGTTGCCCCATCCCCTCTATGCCGAAAATAGACTCTAAAATAACACTCCCACCGATGAGCCCCGGCAAAGAAAGCCCCAACAGAGTTATGACAGGTGGCATCAAATTCGGTAAAATATAATACCGCAACAGCTCTTTTTTTTCTAAACCTCGCGCACGTGCAAAAAAGTAATAATCACTTTTGAGTATTTCCAAGGTCAATGAACGGATGTAGATTATCATACTTCCCAAACCTGTGAAAATCATTACCGACACCGGCAAAGTCACATGCCATGCCATATCTGTATAATTTGCAAAACCCTCTTTTACTTCAATCGAATGAAGTCCCGCTATAGGAAACCATTCAAGTTTGATAGAAAAAAAGATTATAAACAACAATGCCAGATAAAATGAGGGCATTGAAAACGAGACTAAAGAAATTTGACGTATGACATAATCACTCTTTTTTTCATACGATAGTGCTGCTTTGATACCAAGCCATAATGAGAGAACAAAAACAACAATCAAAGAGATGCCATTCATCCAAAGCGTTACAGGCAGGCGTTTGAGTATCTCAGAGCTTACATCCTGACCACTCACAAATGATATACCAAAATTAAGTGTCAGTATGTTTTTTATCCAGTCAAAATACTGTTCTAAAAGTGGTTTATCAAGTCCATAAACAGCTTTTAACTTCTCTATAGCCTCTTTTGTCATATTTGGATTTAACTCCCCTGCTCCAAAAAAGCTGTTTGGAGCTGCGTGAATTGCTAAAAATGATATGATTGAGATGAAAAAAAGCATAAAGAGTATGTATGCTATTTTTTGAAATAATTGAATCACTTTCTTTTATATTTTTTCTATATTTCCAGCATTTATACTAACATATATTATAGTCCCAATAAAAAAAGCTATCGTTGCTAACACTAAAATTTCCATTATAAATCCTTTAAAATTTTTATTTTATTTTTTATTTTTTTATCAATCAATAAAATTGTAAAAGTAAGTACAATTACAGCAATAATATCTGCAAGAATTTTCATAGTTATTTATCAACCAACTAATCAAACTTATTGTAGTAAGAACTATAATCCCCAGCCATACTTTTAAATAATTAAGTTCTTCTTTTATTTCATCTATTTTTGCCATGTTGCTATTATAACATAAAAAGAAAAGTGCTTGTAAAAGTTTTGTTGAAAGATTTGAGTGTAGAAGGGGCTAACTCCCGTGAGGGAATTAGTTGTACTTCGAGTTTAATGTATAAATTAGAAGTTTAAAGTTAAATATGCTTGAACAATATTGTCATTTGTTGCTGCATCTGTATTAATGAATACTAATGTTGCATCTAATGGTCCAAATGATTTACCGGCAGTTACTGTAAGCTCTTTAAGATCTTGAGCTCCTGTAGCTTTATGATTTACATCTGTATAATACAAACCTAAATCAAATAAACCTTGTACTGGAGATGTAACTGTTAAGTGAATTGAATCAGTATCACTCATAGTAACCTGTCCATAATTCCACCATGCTTCAGTATAAAGTTTTGTTTGTGCAGTTGTTGTTGCTGTTGCTGTATTAAAACCAGCATAACCAAGTGTACCGTCACTATTTACTGATGAGTAAGAAATACTTGCAGCGAAAAGATCTTTCATTTCGTAACCTACCTGTAAAGCATACACAGTATCAGCATTTGCACCACTTGCTACAGATTTAACACTAGAATATTGTGCACCCAAAGTAAGACCTGCTACACCTAAATCAGTAACATCTAAATCAGCCTGTAACCAGTATGCATCTGCAACACGTGTTACACTATAGTACCATGCTTGCGCAGTTAATGGTTTAAAAGAGTTATTAATAACACCTGCTGCATATGCGCCATTTGTGCCATATGTAGTAAATGTTCCTTCCCCATTAACTACAGCTGCTGATGCTAATCCAAGTGTTTGCACATTGCTTTGTGCATTCTGTCCAAAAGTTTCTGTACCATTTCCATTTCCAATATATGCACCTACCAATGTAGTGCCTGGAATATCCTGATTGATAACTACGGCTGCTTCAAAAGTATTTTTTTCTATCGTCCATTTTTCTGTAAATGCTAATGGTGTATCTAATTCCATACGACCAATTTTAGCAGTTGTTTTTCCAGTAGTTGCAGCAATCCATGCTTCATTCATCCAGTTTGCATTTTCAACTTTCGCTCCACCTAATACTTGTCCATATGTAGAGCCTGTTCCTGTTACTGCTGTATGTGCACCACCCCACACATTTGATACAAGGTTATTCTCAAGCCCAAGAGTAGATAATATAGTATATCCAGCACCTGCGCTTATAGCAACCATATTATTTTTAGCAAGATCGGCTGTAATATTTAAATTTAATGCTGCATCTGCTGCACTTGAATCTTTTGAAAAAAGTGAACCACTGTCATTTGTTCCATTTGTAGCATTTTTAATAGCCTGTGCACCACTAACTCCATCAGTTGTTTCATAAAATAATTTAGCATCACCACTAACTTTAATATTGTCAATTGCAAACGCACTTGAACCAATTAGTAGTGCTGCCACCAAACTCATTTTTGTAAATTTCATATTTTCTCCTTATCCTTTTACAAATTTCACGGGTAGTATAGCATAATCAACTCTTAACTTTTCATTAAAATGATGAATTATTATACAAAACAAGATATAATTACAATATGAAACAATTAATTACAACATCACTGATAATATCTGCCTTCATTTTGCCGAGTGGATGCGCAACCAAGGCTCCTGCGGCACCATCACAAAATAGTGATTTAAATAAGATAAGTAACTCTAACGGTAAAGCAAAATCAGGATTCATACAAAAAAATCTTGACAATTGGCTCAAAAACGAGTGGACACCTACTATAAATAAAGATAAAAAAGTGCAAAATAAATATATGAAAAAAGTAGCTATAAAAAGGGAAAACAGTAGCAATGATACAGAAAAAAAATATGTAGAGGACAAGGAAAGAAACTTTACACTACAAGAGTATGTTGACAAAGCGGCGGCTTATTCAAAGGCACACCCAAGTGACGGCAAAGATTCAAATGTGAAGAAATTGGAGAGTATGCCTGTTATAGGAAAATAGTGGTTTTTAAGACGCATAGCCCAGACTGAAGTCTGGGTTCCGAGAAAATTTATTTTTTAGCATCCCATGCCAAAGTTGTTTTTCCATCTTCATTTGTTTGTGCTGCTGCCATTCCCATGATATTGTAACCTGCATCTACATAATGAATCTCACCAGTTACCCCTGAGCTTAAGTTACTCAGCAGATACATAGCAGAGTTTCCTACTTCGTCTATCGTTACATTTCTTTGCAGTGGAGCATTCGTTTCATTCCAATTGAGTATTTGTTTAAAGTCACCAATGCCTGCAGCAGCAAGAGTTTTGATAGGTCCGGCTGAAATTGCATTGACTCTTTGGCCTTTTGCACCGAGTTCTACTGCCATATAGCGTACACTTGACTCCAAAGCTGCTTTTGCTACACCCATGACATTGTAATTTACTATGTATTTTGGTCCGCCAAGATAGGAAAGTGTAAGAATTGAAGCATCATCAGATAATACAGGTTCCAAGCGGTTTGTCAAATCAATGAAAGAGTAGACAGAAATGTCCATAGCAATCTGAAAAGCACTTTTGGTCGTTTTCATAAAAGGTGCAGAGAGTGCTTCTTTTGGCGCAAAAGCAACAGAGTGGACCAGAAAGTCAATTTTTCCGAAATCTTTTTCGATTTTTGCCGCAATTCCGGACATTTGTTCTTCGTTGGAAACATCAAGCTCATATACGTACTCACTGCCAAACTCTTTGGCTATAGGTTCTACTCTCTTTTTCAGGGCATCATTTAAGTAAGTAAAAGCCATTTCAGCTCCCTGTGCTGCACATGCTTTTGCTATGCCGTATGCTATTGACTTATTGTTTGCAAGACCCACTATTAAGCCTTTTTTTCCTTTCATTATCATTTTCTTATCTTCCTTTTATATTAAAATTTAATTTTTACAGTTTCGCTTTGCTATTAAATCTTTTCGGAACCCAGGTTTTTAATGCTAAAGCATAACTTAGAAAAAAACTAAATTTTTTTCTGTAGCTTCGCCTTTTAGGCTTTAACGACTAAAGCCTAGGTTAAAACCTAGGTTCCGAGAAGACTCCTCAATTTGACTCAGATTACAAAAACCTATTTTTCCAATTCATCTGCTGCTTGTATCATTGAGCAAAAATGCTCAGCATACAAGGCTGCACTGCCTACTAACACACCATCAACATTTTTTACTTCTAAAATATCTTTAACGTTGTTTACTTTGACACTGCCACCATACAAAAGCGGTGCTGATGATTTTTTCTTCAGTTCAGCATGTATATCTTTTATATTTTCAAGTGTCGGTATTTTACCTGTACCAATTGCCCAGACAGGTTCATATGCGATTATTAAATTTTCATATGAGGTATCAATACCCTCATATTGTTTATACAAGTATGTAAGCATCTCTTCTTTTGAAGATTCTCTTACAGCAAGTGGTTCACCTACACAGTAGATAATTTTAAAACCCTGCTTTTTAAAATAGTGAAATTTTCGAGCAATAAACTCTTGGGATTCACCCAAAATATGACGGCGTTCACTGTGTCCTATAAGTATGGTTTTAATGCCGAACTCTTCTAAATGTTGTAACCCTATTTCACCTGTAAAAGCGCCACTTTGAACAGGGTATGCATTTTGGGTTCCAACAGTTACAGCTGCACTAAAAGAATCAAGTGATGATATTGCAGGAAAAACAATGACCTCCTGAGAACTCTTTTGCACACAGGAATTGATTTCTTGGATATATCTGTGCGTTGCACTTCTTGTAAGGTTTGTTTTCAAATTCGCTGCAATAATCATTTTAGTCCTCTTTTTCTGTGATTTTAACCATTAAAGGTTCTACACCAGGAAGTACTTTGCCCTCAAGCAACTCCAAGGAAGCTCCGCCTCCGGTAGATATAAAGCTGATATCTTCATCAACACCCACTCTTTTGACCAAATCAGCTGTATCACCACCACCTACTACAGTCGTTGCATAAGTATCTGCTACAAAATGTGCTATTTTTGAAGAACCTCTGGCAAATTTTTCCATTTCATAGACGCCCATCGGTCCATTCCAAAGTACTGTCTGCACATCATTAAGTGCCTCTCTGTAAAGTCTTACAGTAGCAGGACCAATGTCAAGCCCCATCCAGTTTTGTGGAATCTCCTGTGCTGTGACAATTTTACTCACAGCATCTTCAGAAAACTTTTCTGCAGCTATAACATCCACTGGCAGATAGAATTTCACACCAAGCTTTTTCGCTTCATCCATTATATTTTGTGCTTCATCGAGCAAGTCATCTTCAACAAGTGAAGCACCTATTTCATATCCCATCTGTTTTAAAAATGTAAAAGCCATACCTCCGCCAATGAACACTTTGTCTACTCTAGGAAGCAGGTTTACAAGCGCTTCAAGTTTACCTGAAACCTTGCTTCCACCGATAATAGCGGCAAACGGACGGACAGGGTTGTTCATGAGTTTTGAAAAGTACTGAATTTCACGCTCAAGCAAAAAGCCGGCTGCTTTGTGCTCGTTGTCAAAAAACTTTGTAATTCCATGCACAGATGCATGGGCACGATGGCTGACACCAAAAGCATCATTTACATAAAATTCCGCCATTGATGCAAGTTTTTGAGACAGTTCTTCATCATCTTTTGTTTCCCCCGGTTCAAAACGAAGATTTTCAAGTAAAAGCACTTCGTGTCGAGGTAAATCTTTTGCTTTTTGCATAGCATCTTCCCCAACAACATCTTTTGCCAACTCTACATGACGCTTTAAAAGTTGTTGCAAACGTCTAGCAACAGGAGCCAATGAATACTTTTCTACAACTTCTCCTTTTGGACGACCGAGATGAGATGCCAGTATAACGGCACAGTCCAAATCGAGACAGTAGTTTATAGTGGCAATGGCAGATCGGATTCGACGGTCATCTGCGATGTTGCCAAACTCATCCATTGGTACATTAAAGTCACATCGAATGAAGACTTTCTTGTTTGCTATATCTAATTTTTTAAGGTGTAATAGTTCCAAATTTTTTGTCCTACTTTGAAATGTGAAGAGCCATATCTAAGAGTCGTGACGAATAACCCCACTCATTGTCATACCATGCCATAACTTTTATCATGTTGCCACCGATAACCTGTGTCAAATCTTCTGCAACAATTGCACTGAACTGAGAACCTACAAAATCTTGAGATACGCGCATCTCTTTATCCATATGCAAAAGACCTTTGAGTCTTGTATCTGCCATTTCATTAAAAACAGCTGTCACTTCTTCTTTTGTTGTGTTTTTAGAAACAACAACATTTAAATCAACCATAGAAACATCAGGAGTAGGAACACGAACACTCTGTCCGTGAAGTTTTCCTTCAAGCTGCGGCATAACAAGACTGATGGCTTTTGCAGCCCCTGTTGTCGTTGGAATCATATTTATAGCACCGGCACGTGCACGACGTTTGTCTTTGTTATGCTTCACATCTAAAATATTTTGATCATTTGTGTAAGAGTGAATAGTTGTCATTAAGCCTTTTTCAATACCAAAAGCATCATCAAGAACACGCGCGACAGGACCCAGACAGTTTGTTGTACAAGAAGCATTTGATACTATTTTTTGTCCCGCATATTTTTCTTCATTGACGCCCATTACAAATGTAGGTGTTGCTTTGTCTTTTGCAGGAGCAGAAAAAAGAACTTTTTGTATACCGTTGTCAATATGCACCTGTGCAGACTCCTGTGTCAAGAAAACACCTGTACACTCTAAAACCATATCAGCGCCACATTCGGCAAACTTCAGATTTTTTGGATCACGATCAGAAAAAACTCTAATTTTTTTACCGTCAATTGCAATGTTTTCATCATCAAGCTGCACAACTTCGCTCTCAAATGTTCCGTGAACAGAGTCATTTTTCAACAGATAGATCATCATATCTATACTTGTAGTGTCATTTATAGCGACAACTTCCACATCATCTCTTTTGTGTGCAATGCGTGCCACACAACGACCTATTCTACCAAATCCGTTAATTGCTATTTTTAGTGCCATTATAGTTCCTAATATAAAATAATTGGGTAATTTTATCCAAAATTAGTTATAATTCGTATTAAATGAAAACGATAGCACTTTACGGCGGTTCATTTGACCCTCCGCACCTCGCACATGAGGCAATAGTCAAAGCTTTAAGCAAACTGGATTTTATTGAGAAAGTAGTGGTAATGCCTACTTTTTTAAATCCGTTTAAAAAGAGTTTTACTGCTCCGGCTGAATTGCGATACAAATGGCTCAAAGAGATTTTTGCTTCTTTGAAAAAGGTAGAAGTCAGTTCGTATGAAGTGGATTTGAAAAAAAAAGTACCGACGATTACGACCGTCAAACATTTACTCAAATCTTATGACAAAGTCTATCTGGTTATAGGTGCGGATAATTTAACTTCACTGCATCAATGGTATGCTTATGATGAACTGAAAAAACTGGTAACTTTTATTGTTGTCACAAGAGATGCTGTAAAAATACCGAAAAATTTTATTCGGCTTGATATAAATGAAGATATATCTTCGTCAGGTTTAAGAGAAAATTTTGACAGTTCAAAAGTACCAAAAAAAGTCAGAGACGAAATAACACAATATTACAAGGAACACAATGCAAGACAGAATACAAAACATAGTAAACACACTCGATAAAAACAAAGCGGAATCCATAGAGGTTTTTGATCTCCGTGACAAGAACTATTTTGTTGATTATGCGATCATAGCATCTTCACTTGGACAAAAACATACTACTGCACTTTTGGATCACTTAAAAAATGAACTCAAACCTGCCGAACATTTTAACAATGTGGATGAAAGCGGTGACTGGATCGTTGTTGATTTAGGTGATATCCTTATTCATATCATGACTCCGGAATACAGAACAAAATATGATATGGAAACATTTTTAGGGGAGCTTGGAAGTCACTAGATCGGTTTTTGACACCTTGTTTTGTTTATCTAAAATATCTTTATAGTTGTAGATAGACTCAACATACTTCACAGGTTCTGCCCCTCTTGCATATCCGTATTTTAACGTTCGATAATACTTTTTTTGTGAGAGCAAAGGCAGTACTATTTTCAAATCACTCCAGATATTCGGATTTAAACCAAGTTTTTTTGCCAGTTTTTGTGCATCTTTTATATGCCCCATGCCTATATTGTAAGCAGCCAGGGCAAATTTAAGTCTGTTCTCTCCTTCTACCTCTTTGGGTACAAATTTTATCATCTGTTTTAAATGCCGCGTTCCACCTGTAACACTCTCTTTGGGATTCAACCTGTTTTTAACTCCTAACATCTTTGCTGTACGTTGTGTCAGCATCATCAACCCGCGAACTCCTGTAAAACTTTTGGCTTTAGCATTCCAGTGTGATTCCTGATATGAAACAGATGCCAACAGTGTCCACGGAATATCAAATCTTTTTGCGGCATCCTTAAAATACTTTTCATACTTTGGCAGTCTGCTTTTCATTCGTTTGTAAAACATTTTTGTATTATAATAATCAAAGAAAAGGATATAACTGTAGTAGTGGTCTTTAAGTTGTGTCATCTTCCCTTTTTGGTTATAGTCATTGAGCCAGGCATACATGTCAGCTTCAAGCTCTTTTGCATCTTTGGGGAGCAGCCATGCCAACTGTTCTCTTTTGCTGATGGAAAAGGCAAGTGCAATTTCAGGAAAATATCGCAAATTCAGTGCATAAATATTTGAATCTGCTACTGTGCAGTCTATCTCATGTTTGGCAACTTTTTCAAGCAGTTCTTCTGTTGAGTATTCTGAAGTTATTGTCACATTTATTTCATATCCGTCTGCCTGAAGTGATTTTATCGTTTCGCTGTAACTTGTGTCAGCACCTACCATAATATCCAATCCTGCCAATTCCTCCACATTTCTTGGAAAATTTGATCCGCGTAACATCCCCCTGTTACAAATCACCTGCTCTTCGACTTCAAAATACGAAGGTCCAAAGTGAAACTTTTTTTCTCTCTGTGGTGTTTTTGACAAAGATGCGGATGTGATATGAATATTTGGCTTTTTGGAAAGAGCTATTGCTTCTTTGACAGTATGTGCTGTTGTAATATTTAAATCTACGCCCAAATGCTCTGCATATGACTGTAATAAATCATATTCAAAGCCCTGTGGAGCATCCGGACCTATATAGTAGGTCGAAGGAGCATTAAGCAGGACAACATTTAAGGTTTTGTTTTCGCGAATTTTATCAAACAGTGTTTGTTCCTGCTCTTTTTCATAGGGTACATAAGCAGTATGACTCATCCAGCCAAAAGCAAAAAAAGAGAGTGCAAAAACAAGTAATATGAAGCTGTACATGTATCTATTCATTGTATTAGTTTACATTTTTAAACTTATGCAAATATAAAACGGTTAACTCCATTTTCATACTCATGCGCCAAAACCTGTCCGTGTGCTTTGAGGATAGAATCAACAAGATAGAGTCCTAACCCAAAGCTGTTTTTCGATGGATTGTCTTTTGTAAAAGGCTCTATATAGTACTGCAGAGGATGCGAAAGACATGCGCCTTTGCTTTCAAAACAAAGTTCATTTTTGTCATTCATGCGAATTGTAATATGCGAATCGGTAGCATATTTCATTGCATTGTCAATCATATTTTTGATAGCTGTAGTATAGAGTCTGTAGTTTACATGTACTTTTATTTTCCCGCTTATTTTTACTGTGACATGCTCTTTGTCAACCATGGCCATATCTATAGCTCCGTCAATTACATCAAGCAGTCTATACTCGGAAAAATCTTTTTTATCGCTCAGACTTGTCACCTCCTCTATCATTGCAAATTCAGTCACAAGTGTTTCCAGGCGTTTAAAGATAGAGCTGAATCTGTCTTTTTGTTTTTGCGAATCAAGCATCTGTGTGGCGATAGTCCCTTTGGCTATAGGCGTTTTGAGTTCATGCATCAAATTTCTCAAAAAGAGCGTGCGGGATTCTAAAACAGTGTTTATTTTCTGTCGTGCATTTTCAAGTTCATTGGCAACTGCACCTATTTCATCTTCACGGTTTGTTTTAAAAGAGATGTCCATATTTCCGTTACCGTACAGTTCAATCTTTTTTCTCAATCTTATGAGAGGTCGCAGTCTTTGGAGTATCAAAATAAAAGAGAGACTGATAATCATAAATATTGTAATATACGAATAGAGCAGATTGATATAGCTGTAAGGTTTTAAATCGTTGTCTTTAATCAAGATGTCACCACTTGGTGTCTCTATATGAAAATATATATTTCTTTTGTACTGAATCATAGTCGCTCTGAGGTTTGTTATGATATTTTTCGTGTATAAACCTTTGTCATTGATAAG
>Ga0256840_1004324_pt1 | contig 10726 bp, 6 predicted proteins | sample 355202metaG_FD_185969 | JGI IMG/M metagenome (GOLD analysis project Ga0256840, IMG submission 185969) | Hydrothermal vent microbial communities from Mid Atlantic Ridge, Atlantic Ocean - 355-202 | ecosystem: Environmental > Aquatic > Marine > Hydrothermal vents | place: Atlantic Ocean: Mid...
ACCCGCTGAGGTGGGTCAAAATTGGACGCCGATGGTGGGTCATTTTTCAATGCCGATTGACACTTGCTTCAACTGTTGAAGGATTACACGGTTAGCGGGGTTATTAAAGGTAGGCTCACTAAAGGGGACATCAATTCGGTTATCGTCTATGACCGGCACAGCCCTTTGCGCTCCCGCATTCACGAGAGCATTGATCAGAGCGGGATTGGAAGAGAGCCTTCTTACGCTGGTTGAGTCTATCCTTCGCGCAAGGTGTATCGGAATCTGCTCGCGGAAATGTTTTTGCTTGATACAGGGCCGATGTGCAATAGACCTCAGGCAAGAGAGATATCGGTCAATAAAACAGCGCAGTCTTGCATAACGGACCCAAGAGGATTCATCCTGAGATCGCCCACCAAGGCGATGGGTTGCGGGCTCAGTGCCTAACAGCAGCTGAGGGGAGTAATCCAATATTTCTTCGATATAATCCAGGTACTGTTCGCGTCCCGTCTTAGCTCTCGAAGGGGAAACGTCCAGAACATATCTGACTACTTTACCCGATCCAGAATATTCGAGCTCAGTGGCTACTTCCCCGGCAAAAAATCCAGGCTGCCATACCCAGTACCCCCCGGTAGAATCCAGCGCGAGTGGAGCATCATCGACATAGAAGGCGGCCTGCCTCGGCGGCCTCTCTATGAGATACTCGTCACCCTCCGCAAAGCCGAGACTCTTAGTGTCGGGAAGTATGGCCCCCAAGGGGATGAGCTCTTCACCCCCCCGGCGAAACACACTAAGCGCCACATTCAACGCCAGAACCTCATCATTCCAGTGTCATTCAGATCACTCTTGAGATTACGTACTTTGGCGCAACACCTCGCAAGACTGTGCTCCTCCAGAACCTTGATGGTTTTGTCCAACGCCTCAAGAATTCGCCCATTCTCAGTACCGCGCAACTTGGGCAAAACTCGTGCGTAGATAACATCATCCAGCGCCACTTTGAGATCAAAACCATCAACCTTGCTAGCCACTGCGATATAGGAAAGGACATCATCAACGGTTCGCCATCCAAAGTGTAAACGAACTGGAGCCAGTACACTCAGCAACGAATCAAGGCACCCTCTGACACCCGTCACATGGGAACTCGCGAGTCCAAAACTCTCCCATTTCGGATAGTCATCAAGGTTGATATCCCAAAACTCCAAAGTGAAAGCGCGATCAAGAACCTTATCGGAAATCCCGTGTGTCGTTTCGTCCATATTAATGGTTCCAATAAACGCGACATTACTCGGGTAAGGGATCGAGTCGGGGACACCGTCGAATATCTTCCCCTCATTGTGCAGACGCAGCAAACCACCCGTTTCCATCGCGGACAATACAGGGGCAAAATACTGCTCAGGGTGCGAAAGGTTCATTTCGTCGAGGATGACGAAGAAAGCTTGATCCGGATGGTTGACTGCATTGAGAAGAAAATCCAAGAACGGAGGACGGATGTAGTTGTCTGGCACAAGGGGATTGATATAACCGAACAAAGGCGCGGGGTCATACCATCCCGGCTGTACAACCTGAATAAAAACATTTCGAGTAGGAGTTTCTGAAAACTGACAGGCCAAAACCTCCGAATACCGCTTTGCCAAGAAAGTTTTTCCCGAACCCGACAGCCCCGCCATTATTGCAAAATGACGGCGCTCATGCCCCCAGAGACCGAAGTGAAGCTGCGAAACGAGCGATGACGGGAAGGCCGTGTCAGCAGTCACCTTAGAAAGCAGGGTATTGTGGTCAATTGCAAAAGGGCTTAACGCAGAAGCACCGGGAGAGACTTCTACCTCATCCTCTTCGGAATCACGGGCAGGAAGAAACTCCGGCTCCCAATGAATTAGTTCAGCCCACGACTTCCCGGCGTCGGTTAGGTAGTAATTCCCCATACCCTCGACGCCCAGCAAGTCAAAATCACGCAGCCACCTGAGCATAGAACTGGGAGCAAAATCAGAGGTCCACCCCGGGTTCACTTGTTTCAGCAGTGAAACCAATTCCCCCTTAGTGGAGGAGCCTTTCAATAAAGCAAGCAGGACATGATCAACCCCAAGTGTACGCGTAAGAAAAAGAGGGATTAAGTCCTGAGTGTCACCCGTCTCCAGAAAAATCTCCCCCCGCGTCGTGGGCGTTATCAGCCCATCCTTTTCCTGGACGACATAGAATTCGTTCTTCAGGATATTGATGAGAGTTCGTAACGAACTCTCACGATGGTCGGGAAATTCAGTTCTCAGGTAATCCATCAAGTCTTGCCGCGAAACACCATCAAGGACAAAACTCAGCGAACTGGCAATCGTTTCCAGACCGCCCTTGATACTGGTAAAGCCCTTTCTCCGCTGAGCTGCGGGAAACGGCTTCAGTTCAATTTGCCCCTGAGGAGTCGTCTCCGCAACTTCCATCTCAGGCAGCCGCGACAAATGTTGACTTTCATAGATCAACCACGGAGTGGCCATACGTTCTGCTATGGCGCGGAATGATCCGTCACTAGGGCCGAGCAATTTATTTATCCTGGAAATCAGGTTCCAGTGACATACGATGGTGTTAGGTTTTTTCCGTTCCCTAAACCAGGCTCGGTGACATTCTACTAGCCTAACTGCATCTGCAATACTCGTGAATTGAGTCGGGTATAATGCGGCGAGTGCCCGAAAGATCTTCACTCTCGGAGTCCGGCTGGAAAAGGTTTTCAGACGATTAACTAACTGATTATAGAAAGATTGCAGGTGAGCTATACGAGCATCAATATCTTTGGGGAGGGGCGTTAGGGATTCTGCGGCGACCCAAGCCCTAAACTCGGCATCATCGATAGCGGCACTGATATTCACAGTACCCATGCCCACACCGCTGACGGGGTTATCCTCCCATATCTTTTCGTGAAAGACTTTTGTCTTACGCTCTTCGAGGTCGGCACCATCGACATAAGATAAAAATGCCTCAAGATCGTTTATCCACCCCGGAGCTTCCTCGGATGGATTTATGGTAAGAAGAACTTCTTTAAATTGACGGTCATCGGTTAAATCAGCTGGCATTTCCCCACCCTTCGCTAAAGATCAAGCGTCAAAAACACTCAAAATCAACTCTACAAATTACTATTCAATAACGAGCTCTACCAAACCCCCGCCAACGCAAAAGTGAATCCACTGGCTTAAGACAGGTTTTTGGGTGGCTGTCTCAATTGCTTGTCGATAAAGCCCTAACTGACCACTGTATTCTAGGGCATGATTGATCCATTCCTCTTTGGTGCCAGGAAAGGATTTGTGGTCGATGATGACCCACCCATCTGGAGTTTCCACTAACAGGTCAATCCATCCTTTAACGCGCTGGCCATTTTCAAGAACTGATTGAATCGGCCACTCAGGATGAATCCCCTTGACATCGAAGGATTTTTCAATCCACAAATTTAGCTCTCCGGAACGCTCTAAGACCTTTTGGGCGTCAACATTCCCCTCCAACTTATAGCGCTTCAAAAGGGCCTGAGCCTCAACCTCTTTGTCGTCTCCAAACCCACCTGCCAGATCCGCCGCGATAATATCGTGCAATGCCGTTCCAAGCTGGTCCATATCTGGTCTTCCCGCCAAGGGAATTCTTTCCCCTAGTACCGATATCTGCCCGCTTTTTGCCTCTATGGCGTCTAAACTGCTAGGCTGAACGGTTGCAGGTAGTTTTTCAGACTTAATGAGCTTCCGGGGAAAGAACCAAGGGAGAGAACTTTCAACCTCAATGGCTTCTAATTCCTCAAGTGGCTCAAGAGACAACGTTCGGCATGGCACCGCTTCACCTGAAGGTAGAGTAAGTAGCTCATCAGTGGCTGGTATCCAGGATGCTTCCAGGGTGTCAAGCCAGGGTGCATTCTTAGCCTTTGCGGAGCGGGGCATGATCAGCAAGTCACGAGCTCGGGTCATACTCACGTAGAGGAGCCTTTTGGCCTCTTCCGTTCTAACTTTTAAGTCCTTGTCTCCTACGGAACTGCTAGAAATTGCGTCAGCTACAGCAATTCCCTTTGCCTGACGATCAAATGGCCAGACCCAATAACTCAGGCTGCGCCCTGCCAGGGGGTTCGAGATGTCCACCTCTTTGAGACCATTCACCATGTTCAGTCCCCAAATACCAGGCCTCACATCAGACTCCAGATCGGCGCAAACTACCACAGGCCATTCAAGCCCTTTTGCTCCGTGGTGGGTCAAAACATGTATGGCATCGGCTTCTGGGTCTAGCCCTTTGGTGTCCAGATCTTCTGCCAGCAGCCCCTGAAGCCAAAGTATGAGCCCGCCTATCGTCGCCGCGCTGCGCTTCTGTCTGCACGTGTCCTCATACTCAAGAGCGAGAGTTTGTAATGCTTCTATGTTGTTGAGACGTTGATCAGAGCGATGTTTGTTGGGGCCCCAAGCCCGAGAAATGCGCTCGACATCACCGGTCCAAATTGCTTTGGATAGAGCTTCACACGGAGAAAGCAGATCGAGGTGAGCCCTCTCCTTATGCAGTGCCATAAGAACAGGGTGTTGAAGTTCACCCTCCAGTCCCCACGTTCTGGATGCTCCTCCGGAGGAAAGGTGGTTCAAACGATTATTCAACCAGTCCTCGGGGGACATAGTGCCATGCAGGGCAACTATCTCCGCACTGGCAAGCGCGTCGTCTGGATCGGCCAAGTACCTCATGCAGGCAAGGGCTAAAATGGCTTCAGGGGTGCTCAGGAGTCCTGGCTGTCCTAACGCGACTGGGAATCCAAAGTCTGTGAGCGCTTGAGCGTATTCGGTCGCTTTATCGTTGGTTCTGCTCAGAATCGCCACGTCGTTAAATTTAAGAGGACGCAGTGTTTGCGATTTTTTGTCGACAACCATCCTCTTGTTGGTGAAAAGCTGTTGTATACCGGTGCCAAGTGCATTTGCTCTCTTGCTTTGGTTGCCTCCTTGAAGGGTCCAGAATTCAACAGCAGATTCTTGGGATATTTCCTTGTGAGCGGGCGATAGACGCACCTCTTTCTCGGCAAGAGTTTCCGAGAAAGCTGGAACAAACAGGGCATTCACAAAGCTCACAAGAGCTGGTCGAGATCTCCAGGATTTATCCAGGACTTCAATCTCTTGGCCGCCAGCCCGAATACCTTTGACAACAGCATTCATCAGTTCTGGATCACAACCTCGGAAGCCATAGATGGCCTGTTTGACGTCCCCGACCCATACCGTTTTCTTTGCCAGGACAGCAAGTTTTAGGAAGACAGCTAGCTGGATCGGACTGGTGTCCTGAAATTCATCGACGAGAAGAAGATCCAGTTCCTCCTTGAGAGACATTGCGACCTCAGGGAGATCGAGTAAGTGGAGAACTTTTTGCTCCTGATCAACAAAATCCATCAGACCACGCTCTGCTTTGAAAGCCTCATATGAATCCATGGCTTTAGCAGCTAGAGAGAAAATCTGGTGGGTCCATTCTTCAAGGTCCTTATGAAGCTTTGGGTGGCGATCATAGGAGAGAGCTATGTCTATAACTGCTTGAGCACTGTCCTCACTTTTCTTGGCTGGTGTTTCCTTGCTGAGTTTGACCCATTGGCTCCATGGAAGTCGGCTGTTTTTCAGATCTCTCAGTGCTGTCTGAAGGATACTTAAATAACCGCTGGTTTTTTTGGTGGTATCCCCATTTCCGGAGAGCTCCCCGATGGTTTGAGAGATGACGGAAATCAGATCGGCATCAAAATCTTGCGATAGAGGTTCCGGGAAAAAAGCCAAATATTCTTTTACGCTATTGCTTGCATGGGTAGAAAGGTCAGCGGGAGGGATATTGTTGGCTCTGGCCAGGTCAACGACCTTTTTTACCTCGGCTTTCCAATTCTCTTGTCCAAGCCTTCTTGCAAGGGTGTTCATGTTGTGAATAGCAGGCAGGTCGATTGCCTGTTCCAATGCCTGGCTAAAGAGAAGCTTGCCGGCTTCCTCATCCAAAACCTCCAGTTCCGGGGAAAGCCCTGCCTCAAAAGCATACCTTGTGAGGATTTGACCGCAAACGCTATTGACCGTACCGATCATAGACTGCCCGAGACTCGCTGCAAGATCGTGGCGATGCTCTTCGGCCAGACGAACCCTCACGCGCTCTACCAGCTCGGCAGCGGCTTTCTTGGTAAATGTCGTAGAGACTACAGCCTCTGGCCGAACCTTTTCAGTTGACAACTCATCGAAAAGAATCTCGGTTATACGGAAGGTTTTTCCGCTTCCGGCTCCGGCACTTATGAAATGAATTTTCGGTTTCATGCCCCCTCCTTCCAGCCTGTGAGTGCGGAAAAATCGTTGAATCGATCATTGAAATCAGAAATTGACAAAGCCCCTTCGGGAGGAATCGACGATTCATCTGGCTCTGTGCCTTCGACTGTCAACTCGATCAACCCTTTGTCAAGTTGGCTTCGTCGCCATTTCCATGCTTTCTCAAAGGAGAGCCAGAGCGAAGCATCAGTTTCTCCGTCTGGAGGCGGACAACTCTCGGTGTTTGGAAAAAATAGGGTGTCTTGGGCAAGGAGCCTAGCATCGTTTAAAATATAATATCCTTGCGCAGGCCATTTATTCCCAATCTTGCGAAGGTAAGCGTAAAGCGCCAACTGAAGACTTTGGTTCTCCTGAAGCTCTTTTTGACGGTATTTGCCGCCGCCCAATTTGAGGTCAAGGACGAACTCTTCTCCCTTGACGTTTGTCAGGAGCATATCAATCGAGCCGATCAGATTCCCTCCGATGAATGACCCTTGCACCTCTTTTTCAATTTCAACCTTGGACACGTTGGCCGAGCGGAGATGCTCAACCAGGGTCCATATTGTTCTATCGGTTGTTTCAGCCAATTCCTGGCGATCCTTGAGTTTTCCAGGAAGCAGATAATTGGCCCCTTCCTCTTCCAAAAGTTTCTGGAACTCCCCGTCGGTCCATTGTGCAAGCTCATGGCGAGTGGATGTTTGCCAGTCAATTTCGGACGAGTCAAAAAGCCTTTCAATAAATCGATGTAGGAGGTTGCCCTTTTGTCTGTTGCCGTCGTCAATGCGTGCAAGAGTAGCAGGATAAAGTCGGCCCTTGTAACGCATGACCCACTGGTAGGGGCTTTCAATGAAGGACTGAAGGCTCGAAAAGGATTCTGTCTTACGTGGACTCAATAACTGTGGATTCTCTAGCTTCCACCATCGCGTTGGCAGAGGAAGGCCTTTGTGGGGAACAGAGTCCAGGGAAAGGGTCAATCTTGGATCAATGTTGTTCTCGGTAAGCAATGCCCCCATATCAAGTTCGGGAATTGTCCCATCAGTTAATGCATCCAGTCGTGCCCTTAAGGGGTGATGCCGGACCGCTTGCTTTTCTGACGTTCGAGGTACGGTGAATAGGATCTGTTTCGTCGCGGCGAACAGCGGACGCAACCATGCTTTAGATAACAGCTGAAGTTGAGATTCAACAGGTGGTAAATACGCACCATTTTCAGCTAATTGTTTGAGTTCCGTCGAATTCCAAGGCCAGCGTGCCGGGAGCAGCGGTTCTGAGAAGTTCCACCAGAGCACCCGCTCATTGGGTTCGATAGTGGAGGATGCGGAACATATCAGATGGGAATGTCCAATTTCTGCGGTTGCCCCGGGGAGGGAAACACCGAGGGAAGTGATCTGATCGATCAATCTTTCCAGCTGAAGTTTGCCAATTCTGTCTCGGCCAGAGCGCATCATCTGATCAAGGGTTTTCTGAGCTTGGGAAGCCTGGGCACTGGCTGAAAAAAATAATGCTTTCAAGGAAGGGTCTATGCCTTCCCGTTCAGCCTGAGCCGCTGCCCAACGGGTAAGCTTCGCGCACTTCTCTGAGACGTAGGAAACCGGTGCCCCTTCATCTGCACTAAAACATTCCCCCTCAAGCCAATCGTTCACTGTCGCGGCAAGATTGTCGCCTGCGCCTGATTCTCCAGAGGCTCTTTCGATTGCCTGAGCCTTCAATTCGATAATAGCCTCAGCCCAAGGCTTGCCTCCAATCCCTGGAAACTCAGCAACGACTTCAGCCAAGTGATACCTTGCGAATCGGGGAAGGGGACATACGGGATGAGTCAAAAACTCAAGGAGGCGATGTGGATCTACGGGGTCCCATAGAAGGCTAATGGCCAAGGATAATACCTGTAGAGGGGGACGCCAGCGGCTCAACATCGAAGAGCCGGTAACAGGAAGATCTCCTCCTTCGAGTGCAAAGTCCAAAGCGTGAACCCCTCCACCGTTAACGACTGAAGCTTTAAGGCTCTCCCTGAACCAGGAATTTTCATCCGCTTTGATTTGGCCGTGAAGAATTTGCGCTATTCCCCTGGCGAGAAGTCCTTCATTGTATGCTGACAGGAAAAGTACCGTTCCGTCTCCTTGAAGTTTTACGGGTTCATTCTTTTGTATCGCCTCTTGAAGTAGGGCCAAGTCTGAACCTTTGGGGGCAGAGACTGAACCTAGAAACTCAGGCTGATCGTCAACGGCTCCCAGTTGGTTGAGGATCTCTTGCCAAGTATAGGAGAAGTTGCCTCTGGGATCTTTCAGCTCAACTCGAAGGCCGGTTAGTTTTTTCTTTTTTAAAGCATCGAGCACTGCAACTAGTCGGTCTGAGGTCCCAGGAGAAAGGATACTTTTGGAGTGCGCCTCAACATCGGCAAGGTCGCGAATACGTTTACTGTCGCTGGCTCGGGCCTGACTATTCCAGCCAGCCTCAATCCAAGTATCTCGCCATCTCAGAAGCGTTCTTGCAACGGCCATCTCGTCGGTCGAAAGTGATCGGCTATAGAAACGATTACCGTCATCAGCTTGGTGGAGGCAATCAAGGAACTGGATAATACGGACCGGTTCTTTCTCAAGAGCACCCCGCAAACCTAGCCTGACTTCCAGAACGTCGAGGAAGCCAAGCGGTCCGAGAATGACATCTCCGAGTGCATGGAACGGTTTTGATGACTCATAGCCATCAAGGTCATGTCCAAAAATAATTTTAAGCATTTCCCCTCCCTTGGCCCCAGGCAGTTGCCCGAGTGTACGTTGGGAAACGGGAGAGACTCCATTGGAACACTCTCCCGCTTGATTTAATGGGATACTCACCCTGGGCAATCTAGGTGCTCCCTCAGTCGTTTCAATTCTGTTTTTGGCAACCGTCTCTCCATCAAAGGCCAGACATTCACCCAACGGCACAATTCTTCAGGCGGTATCAAATTCCGATCATAGGCTTCCCGCACAACCCAGAGGACACCGTGATATTCAACACCCTCTTCCTTGCATCGGTTTCTTAGAGGCTTGTCTCCAGAGAGAAGAGCCCTCCCTTGGCTTTTAGCATAGTAGAGACAAAGAGCGTCCACTGAACTCAATTTTCCGCCCTTCATCTTATTGGCCTGAGCCGCCCATGCAATCTCAGTCGTTACGATTTCAATCTCCGAGGCGATGACAGCCTCCCTTAATCCCGGTTGACTCTCATGCTCGCATTCTGCGAGAACGACATCCAGAACCTCTGTCGGAGCAATCTGAGGAAGAACCGCCACCCCGTCCACGTCAAACAGGGTGATCAGAATATTTGCATCGGTCACCAGGATCAAGATTCTGCCCCCTCTTCGAGCCAATCTTGAAGTTTATGCCGAACTTCGACCAGCGGTTTTCCAAGAATCTCCGCTGCCCGCGAAGTCGTGATCTCTTCTTTGAGTAACGCCTGGTAAACAAGTCTCTCCAACCGATGAAGTGTCTCGGGTGGCGGAAGAACGGGTTCCTCATCCATGGGACCAAACTTCTTGTCGAGGGCGCTATATTGCTCCCGTTTTTGGGAAGGCAGAAGGACTCCAACCTGATGGGCTCGTATCAAAATTGCCCTCATGCTCATCTGGTACCTGCGCTTGAGATCCTGAAGAAGCGGCAAGGGTATCCACTGCCGGTGGTAACTTTTTAGCTCCTTCTCAACCACGTTGCGCGGCATTAAAACGGAACCGGCAAAGTGATTGACCGCACTCTCCTTGGCCCGGTCTTTCCCGGACGAAGCCTTACCGTATTCACGACGATGGAATATCAGGTGCCCAAGCTCATGCATGGCAGTAAAATATTTGCGCTCGGTCGGATGGTCGGCATTGACGAAAATAACCCCGCCCATCTCTTCCGTATAGGCCGAGAAACCTGAAACTTCATTCGGCAATGGGTGCAGGATAACCTTTATCCCTTTGTTCTCTAGGAGAGACAGAACATCACCCAGGGGAGCATGCTCCACGCCCAGCCAATCTCTTATCTCCCGCCCCATCGTCTCAGACGTCAAAGGATCATAGCCCTCAAGATTGTGAGAAGGAGGCAGTGCGGATAGTTCTCCAGTCATCTTTTCGACAGAGGCGTAGTCCTGTGCTTTGCGAGCCAACAAGGCACGCAACTCGGGACTCAGGCATTCTGGATTGTCCGCTCGGAATAAGAGTGCCGACCCGGCGTCATCCACTTCTCCAAGAAAGAGATCCAGCGGCGTGCTAAGGGTGCGCGAGATCCTGGAAAGTTGTTCCAGAGAAGGCGCACGCTCCCCCTTTTCCCAAGCTGCGATGGTTTGCCTGGTGACTCCTATCTGACTTCCCAGATCTTCCTGGGACATGTTGGCCTGTTCCCGGTAAGCCCGGATCTGCAAAACTACTGCGGCCATAAGTTCTCCTCTTTTCTCCATGTAATGTTATCTTCATGTAACATATATCAAGAAACAGGCCGATTTACAAGGGCAGGTTTGTTACCCAAAATCCGAGATAGGTTTTTATAAACTCA
>Ga0256840_1004325_pt1 | contig 10725 bp, 6 predicted proteins | sample 355202metaG_FD_185969 | JGI IMG/M metagenome (GOLD analysis project Ga0256840, IMG submission 185969) | Hydrothermal vent microbial communities from Mid Atlantic Ridge, Atlantic Ocean - 355-202 | ecosystem: Environmental > Aquatic > Marine > Hydrothermal vents | place: Atlantic Ocean: Mid...
GTATTATCTGTCCAACCTGCACTGGTTCGTTGGGCTGTAAAATCCAATATATTTGCGCCATCGCAAGGTATGTTTGAACAATGTACGGCAATGTCAATGGTGCCACAATTGATGTCTTCCTTCCAGCAAGAGCCACATTCGTAAGTAGTGAAATATTGCAAAGAAGCAGTGCCTCCACCAGCATAGGTAGCGCAGTCCAGGGTCAAGGGAAAGTCGTAGTATTCTGTATTGTTTATGCGATTCCTAGTATAGATTAGGGTATCTCCTGACATGGCAAAAGCACCACCAGATAGGGTAGCAGCAGTGCCATCCCAAGTAATGCCAGCTGGCAATAGTAATTTCGTAGTAAAAACAACATCAGATCCAGCAGTGCTACTTTCACCGTTACATGAGGGTGCGCCAGCACCTCCTATATAAAAGCCTGGTCTGATTTTGACGGTAAAACCATCCGTATCTGCAATGTCTGTTGGGCTAATAACATTTGTAATGGCACTGGTATAGTCTCTTTTGATGGAAAAATAGCTTAGGTCAATGCGTTTGGGATTTTGATCTGTTTTGCACTGGTCTTTGAAATTTACATCAAAATAACTGTGTTCCCATTCTATATATGGGAATTGTCCTGCACCACAAGTACCATCCCTTGGCACCAATTCGTAGTCAAACGTAAGATTGGCAGCTGCTCCGGGTGCTAAATCATCATAAAACCCATCACCATCAAGGTCTTCAAGTCCGACACCTGGCCCATCAGGGTCGGTATTGAAAAAATTAGAAGGGATATTGACAGTAGTGCCAGAACCACCGAAAGGTAAAAAGGTACTTGGTAGTGCAGCAGGCAGAAAGTAATTGGCACCTCCATCAAAAGAGAATTTGCTTACCTGTCTGTTATCTCTGTAATCAAACGCCCATAGCGGATTATTAACGGTAGAAGTAATGAGACTGGCATTTTTCCCTAATCCAAAATTAATATTGACGTCTATTGCTGTCGCACCTGCAGCATTATTTGTATTTTCTATTTTGATGGTATAGGTCACGGCATGGCATAAATCGGTCTTAGTATTTCCAACATTGGTTAAGGAGATGCTTGGTGCTGCTATACTGAAGTTAATGGATCCAGTCTGGATTGGCGCCTCCTGGCATACTTCGCCGATGGAGCAACCCCAATATGCATGATGCCTTGTATCTGTGTTTTGACAGGCAGTTATGTCAAAATCTTCGTTAAATCTGATTTCTTCTCCATTGTCAAAACAACCATCACCATTGCCAACCACTAGAAAAGGAGCTGCAGTTAAATCAATATTATAAAATAAGGTATCGGCAATACTTGCTGCTGGTACCAATGGTGTAGCGCCGTAACGCAACACATAATTACTGAGGTCAGCACCTACTACCACATAATATGATAGGGTAGATATGCAGCCGTTCCCTCCTTGGACAAGCGTCACTTCTCTTGTAATATGATCGCCTATATTTGCATTGATAGAGCTTATGTTCTGAATGCCCAATGAAGCAGCAAGCAAATCATACCCCGAAACGGTTAGGTCATTATCGGTGGCAGATTTTGCAGTCCCATTATCATCATAGTTGATGGTATGTACATCTTTGAATAACCCGCCACCTTCTAAGTACTGTACCGCACCACAACCTGCAGTCCGTTGAAAAGTAAAAATAGGTTGATCACCAATAGCCCAATTTCCTCCTTTTGAAATAGAAAAAATGGGCACGTTTAGGTTCGAAATATCTACTTCTGTAACAATGTAGCCAGCGGTTCCTCCCGAAATTGTAGCGGTTCCTCCAATGTAGTCTATGCCATCTGGCAAGTCAAAAGTTATCTGAAAGTTAGATAAAGTTGACTTTTTTGCTGTAATTAGTACTTCTGAAAGTGAATTGTTTGCGCCGCCACATACCCCAAGATCGGTGGAATTAAGCACTACTTTAAATTCGTTGTTGTCTATTTGTGCGAAACTCTTATTTTGTGTGTAAATGCTTAAAATTAGTGTAAGCACGATTATAAAGCCCTTTTTCATAATATTCTATGCGTTTATTTTAAAACAACATCGTGGTGTTTGTTTCTTATTTAAAACAATAGAAGAATAAGCTTACTGAAAATTAATAAAGTACAATTAAATCACATATGTTTGATATAAATTGGAATCATATTATTGACAGTTTATAGGAACAAAAATGAGCTTATGTGGGTGATTAGTTTATTTGCTTAGTTTTTTCAGTATTTTCTTTCCACGAGATTTGATACCAGGAGAAGCGTAAGGTAGCAGGTCTTCTATGCGCAATTTGAGTTCATGCTGTAATACAGGTATCCGTAGGGTGATGTTATAGAGCACAGTCATAGAAAAGGCTTTGATGGCAATGGGTTCTTGATTGGTCGCAATAATTTTAAAACAGATATCTGTCACTTCACCAACCAATCTTTCTGGAATTTCTATATTTTGCAAATTGCGAAGTATGTTTCGTTTCACTGCGTCTAATTCTGTGGTTCTTAAATTGGCTGCCAATTTATCAAAGTGCGGTTGGATGAGCAGTGGATGATTATCAATACAATAGGACATTACCCAAGCAGATCTTTGAGTAACTCGGTATGGCCCCTCGAAAAAAAGAACCATTAACTCATCAAATAACTTTTGATTGCCGCCTATATAATTAACAATCCTATCCTTTTGTTCTTTCGAGTGTTCTTTGAGAAGTGCCGCTTTAATATTCATTGTCCATGATTTTACCCAGTTGCTAAATTAACATTAATTTGCTTCTGAAAATATTTTTTTTTACTTTGGCAACTTGTTTAAAAATGAAAGAGACAATCTCATGTCAAATAACAGCTTAAAAAAGTATTGGAAAACTAATCTGAAGTATTTAGGTATTCTCTTATCTATTTGGTTTATAGTATCTTATGTATTTTCAATTCTATTAGTAGATGAGCTTAATACTATAAAAATGGGTGGTTTCAAACTGGGTTTTTGGTTTGCACAGCAAGGATCAATTTACGTTTTTGTTATATTGATTTTAGTATATATACGATTGATGAATAAACTGGATAAGAAATATAACCTTGACGAATAATTATGACTTTACAAATATGGACGTGGCTGCTTGTTGGAATTACTTTTGCGCTTTATATAGGCATTGCCATATGGTCGAGGGCAAGCTCTACTAAAGAATTTTATGTGGCTGGTGGAGGAATATCTCCTTTGGCAAATGGATTAGCAACTGCCGCTGATTGGATGTCGGCAGCATCATTTATTTCTATGGCAGGACTAATTTCTTTCAGTGGTTATGATGGCTCGGTTTATTTAATGGGTTGGACAGGTGGTTATGTTTTACTTGCCTTATTATTAGCGCCATACTTACGGAAGTTTGGAAAATTTACGGTACCTGATTTTATAGGCGATCGTTATTATTCAAACATTGCGAGGGGAGTGGCAGTAATATGTGCACTAATTGTTTCGTTTACCTATGTAGCAGGTCAAATGAGAGGTGTAGGATTAGTATTTTCTAGATTTTTGGAAGTAGATATTAATACGGGTGTCATTATTGGAATGATTATCGTATTGTTTTATGCGGTATTAGGTGGTATGAAAGGGGTTACTTACACGCAAGTTGCTCAGTACTGTGTGTTGATTTTTGCATTTATGGTGCCAGCCATTTTTATTTCAATTCAAATGACAGGTAATGTCATCCCACAAATTGGTTTTGGAAGTGCTGGCACGGATGGCGTTTATTTATTGGATAAGTTAGATGGATTGCATAAATCATTAGGTTTTCACGAATACACCATAGGAAGAAAATCTAAGACTGATGTGTTCTTTATTACAGCCGCTCTGATGGTGGGTACGGCAGGTCTTCCCCATGTGATAGTGCGATTTTTCACGGTTAAAAAAGTGAGTGATGCTCGTAAATCCGCAGGTTGGGCATTGTTTTTTATAGCAATTTTATATACGACTGCACCAGCCATAGCACTCTTTGCAAGAACAAATTTAATTGAAACTGTAAGTAATAAAAAATATGATGGTTTACCTGAATGGTTTTCTAATTGGGAGACAACAGGGCTCATTGGATTTAATGATAAAAATAATGATGGTAAGATTCAATATTTAAGTGGAGATGCTTTTTTGAAAAATGATGATGGTAAGTTTAATTTCAATAAGCCAAACCCGAATACTGAAAATGAATTATATGTGGACAAAGACATCATGGTTTTAGCAAACCCAGAGATTGCTAACCTACCAAATTGGGTAATTGCGTTGGTAGCAGCTGGTGGGTTGGCGGCGGCATTGTCAACAGCAGCAGGGTTGCTTTTGGTAATTTCTTCTTCGGTGTCTCATGATTTAATTAAGAAAATGATTAACCCTAATATTTCTGAAAAAGGAGAATTAATTGCAGCAAGACTTGCTGCGGTTGTTGCAGTAATTATTGCGGGGTGGTTTGGTATTAATCCGCCTGGTTTTGTAGCAGCAACTGTTGCACTAGCGTTTGGGTTGGCTGCAGCATCCTTTTTCCCTGCCATTATTTTGGGTATTTTTTATAAGCGGATGAATAAAGAAGGAGCTATTGCAGGAATGGTAGTAGGGATATTACTAATGCTCTTTTACATGCTTAAGTTCAAATTTAACTGGTTTGGCGGAGGTGCTCCAGATGATTGGTGGTTTGGTATTTCACCAGAAGGATTTGGTACTGTGGCGATGATGGCAAATTTTGTGGTTTCATTAATTATTTCTAAAATGACACCTCCTCCTCCGCTACATGTTCAAAATTTAGTAGAGAATATCAGAGTGCCTAGTGGTGCTGGGGAGGCAAGTAACCATTAGACAGATATTTTCAGATTGGTTTGACACCTTAAAACATGCAGAAAGCTTGTTTGGGATGCCGCAATGAATGTGGCAATGATTTATATCATTATACTCAAAACTATTACCCAAAAATTGCTAAATTTATCATTGGGAAATGATTACTAAAAAGACCTTAAATATTTAAAAGAAAACACAAAATGGCACTACAAATAAAATCACAAGAAGCATACGATAAAGCATACAAAGAAAGTGTAGAAAGTCCTGAAGTATTTTGGGGGAATATTGCCGAAAATTTTCAATGGAGAAAAAATTGGGATAAAGTGTTAGACTATGACTGGGAGGAGGCAAGGTTTGAATGGTTCAAGGGAGGAAAACTTAATATCACTGAGAATTGTTTGGACAGGCACCTGGAAACTAGAGGTAATCAGACAGCGATTATTTGGGAACCCAATGATCCAAATGATGCTGTAAAAACCTATACCTATAAAGAGTTGCATGCGGCAGTATCTAAAACAGCCAATGCATTAAAAGCAAACGGTATTAAAAAAGGTGATAGGGTTTGTTTTTACATGCCTATGGTTCCTGAATTGGCAATAGGTGTTTTGGCATGTGCAAGAATCGGCGCAGTGCATTCAGTGGTATTTGCTGGTTTTTCTGCAAGTGCATTGGCAAGTAGGATAAATGATGCTACTTGCAAAATGGTAATTTGTACCGATTACAATAAACGAGGCACAAAAAATATTCCTGTCAAGTCAGTGGTTGATGAAGCACTAGCACTGGGCTGTGAAAGTATTGAAACTGTTTTGGTGCATAAAAACACTGGAGATGATGTTAACTGGCATACTGACTTGGATAAGTGGTGGCATGAAGAAGTAGAGCATCAAAGTGCAGATTGCCCCGCAACGGAAATGGATGCGGAGGACATGCTCTTTATTCTCTATACTTCTGGCTCTACTGGTCAGCCAAAAGGCATGGTACATACTTGTGGTGGTTACATGGTCAACACGGCATATACGTTTCTCAATGTAATGCAATATGAGGAAAATGATGTGTACTGGTGTACGGCAGATATTGGCTGGATTACCGGACATTCTTATATCGTCTACGGACCATTGGCTGCTGGCGCAACGACGGTGATGTTTGAAGGAGTGCCTACTTTTCCGGATGCGGGAAGGTTTTGGGAAGTAGTCGCCAAGCATAGGGTTAATCAGTTTTATACAGCACCTACTGCCATAAGAGCGTTGATGAAATCCCCACTTGAACTAGTTGAGAAGCATGATCTATCATCCCTAAAAGTGTTAGGAACCGTTGGTGAACCCATCAATCAAGAAGCATGGGATTGGTACAATGTGAATATTGGGAAAGAAAAATGCCCAATTGTTGATACCTGGTGGCAGACGGAAACAGGAGGGATGATGCTCTCAAATATGGCAGGGGTGACTCCCCAAAAACCAACTTTTGCAACGCTACCGCAGATTGGTATTCAACCTGCATTGTATGATGAACAAGGCAACGAAGTGAAAGGTAATCCTGCAGAAGGAAGGTTAGCAATCAAGTACCCATGGCCGTCTATGGCTAGAACTATTTATGGCAATCATCAGCGGTATAAAGAGACCTATTTTTCTACCTATAAAGATAATTACTTTACTGGAGATGGTGCTTTGAGAGATGAAAATGGTTTTTATAGAATTACGGGAAGGGTGGACGATGTCGTGATTGTGTCCGGACATAATTTAGGAACTGCACCAATCGAAGATGCTATTAACGCACATGAGGCGGTGGTTGAATCTGCGCTAGTTGGCTATCCACATGATATTAAAGGGAACGCACTTTATGGTTATATTATTTTGCATGAAGGCGTTGAGGCAAATGATGATTTAAGAATAGAAATTAATAATATGATTGCTAAGAATGTTGGGGCAATTGCCAAACTGAATAAAATACAATTTGTGCCAGGGCTTCCTAAAACTCGTTCTGGAAAAATTATGAGAAGGATTCTACGAAAGGTAGCTTCTAATGAACTAGATAACATGGGCGATATTTCAACTTTGCTAAATCCTGAAATAGTTGAACTCATTATTAAAGAAAGAGTATAAATGAATTATAAGAATTTTAATGATTTACCTTCTATCCCTCTTGGTGAGGTAAAACTAACTCCTTTTGTAGGAAAGGACTTGATGATGGTAAAAGCCTTTGTGCCAAAAGGAAGTGTAGTGCCAATGCACCATCATGTGTATGAGCAAATGACTTATGTATTATCTGGTAGCCTACTTGTAAAAACTGAAGAGAAAGAAGTTAGACTTAATGCCGGCGAGGTGATTAGTTTTTTATCAAATGTGCCGCATGAAGTTCTAGCACTGGAAGACTCAGAAGTGATTGACGTTTTTAATCCGATTAGAGAGGATTTTATGGAACAGTTAAAAGGTAAAAATTGATAACCCTATTTCATTTATTTTTGGCAGAAGCCTTTATTTTAAGTTCACCTAACTGCTCAAAAATAGCAATTTTAACCAGGTCTGGATTGTTCCAAGGAATGAAGTGATTTTGCTTTGGTATTATCTGCACTAGCACAGGAGCATTAACAAGCATTTTTTTAGCAAAATCTGCATTAGCTTTTGGCACGAGTTTGTCATCTTCTCCCTGAATCACGACGGTTGGTACGGTGATATTCTGCCAATAGGGAAGCATTTCAATTAGTTCGTCTTTTAAAAAACATATTTCTTCATTGGTAGCACAAAGAGATGCGGGCATGAGCCACTTTATTGGTGGTACTCTCAGAATAGGTCTATACCATTCTTCTTTTTCTAATTCAGGGTCAATGGAAGCTGCGACAAAAATCAGCCCATCTACCAATTTAGGATAGTCCATGGATAGTCTTGCAATTATTGATCCGCCAAGGGAATGTCCTACTAAGATGATTTTATTTTTCTTATATTGCTTTAGAATTGGTTTTAAAAGTGCTGCTTGTTTTTTTAGTGAAACTTCAGGTTTCCCTAAGTCTGAATCTCCATAGCCGGGCCTATCTACTGAGATTATTTTTACTCTTTTCAGAAGTTCTTTGTCCTTCATAAAATCAACGAATGCATTCCATCCACCTGGCGCCCCATGAAAAAATATGACAACCGGCAACGAATCGTAACCAATTTCCGCATAATTGATGTTTCTCTTATCTACTTTATAGTTGTGGATAGTTGGCTCAATGCCTTCTCCTTCGAAATAATCTTTTGCCTCTTTTTGCGACATTCTGAATTGCAAACAGCTGGTAGTAAGCTGTCCAAAAATAGTAAAAAGGATAATTATAAAAAACAATCGTTTCACTATTTTGGATTTAGAGAAATTCAATGGTTATATTTTGTTTTTTTAGATGAACGTTAAATATAGTGATTGGTTGTAAAAAAAAAGGCACTTACCCACAAGCTAGTGGATAAATGCCTTTGTTTATGTTTTGATATAATTCGCTATCTTAAAAATAATAGCTCTCTGTATTTCACCAAAGGCCAATCTTCATCGTCAACAAAAAGTTCTAACTTATCAACGGAGTATCTGATTTTATCAAAATACTTTGCCTTAACATCCTTGTCGTAGGCAACAGCTTTTTTGCTCAAATCACTAATCTTATTGATACGCTTTCTTTCTTCGATCATGTTCAATGCACCATTTCTTACATTATCAATGTGCTCAGCTATTTTCTTAATGCTATTGACAACAGACTTATTATCGATTTTCAAACCTTTAAGACCTGTTGCATTATCTATCAATTTCCCTTGATAAGCAATGGCAGTGGGCAGTATGTGATTCAATGCTAGATCACCCATAACCCTTGATTCAATTTGCACTTTCATAATGTAGTTTTCTAACATTATTTCCTTTCTTGCTTCAAGCTCAACTTTAGAAAGTATATTATGTTTAGAAAATAGAGCAACTGATTCTTTGCTCGTAAAAGCATCCAATGCTTTTGGCGTACTTTTGATATTAGAAAGACCTCGTTTCTTGGCTTCTTTGACCCATCCGTCAGAATAGCCATCTCCTTCGAACCTAATTTTTTTAGAGACCTTGGTGTACTTTCTTAAAACATTAACAATGGCGATTTTTTTGTCCATTCCTTTTTCAATTAAAGCATCTACTTCTTTGGCAAATTCTTGGAGTTGATTGGCTACAATTAAACTTAAGGTGGTCATTGGTTTTGCAGGATTAGTCGCAGAACCCACGGCTCTAAACTCAAATTTATTTCCTGTAAAAGCAAAAGGGGAGGTTCTGTTTCTGTCGGTATTGTCCAAAATGATTTCAGGTATTTTATCGATACCTAATTTCATATACATATTGTCACCCTTTTCTAGTTTTACATTTCCACTTTTTTCAAATTCATCTAAAACATTGGTAAGCTGCTCACCGATGAATATTGACATAATAGCAGGAGGAGCTTCGTTGGCACCTAATCTATAATCATTTCCTGCCGAAGCAATACTTGCTCTTAATAAATCAGCATGGTCATGAACTGCTTTTATAGTGTTTATGAAAAAGGTTAGAAATTGTAAATTTTCTCTGGCACTGCTACTTGGTGCAAATAAATTAACACCTGTATCTGTGATGAGCGACCAGTTATTGTGTTTCCCACTACCGTTAAGCCCTGCGAAGGGTTTTTCATGAAAAAGAATGGCTAAATCATGTTTTTCTGCAACCTTGCTCATCACATCCATTAATAGTTGATTGTGATCAGTGGCTTTGTTTAATTCTTCATAAAGTGGCGCTACTTCAAACTGGCTTGGAGCCACCTCATTATGTCTTGTGCTCACTGGTATTCCTAACTTTAATGCTTCAATTTCAAAGTCTTTGATGTAATTCTGAACTCTTGTTGGAATTGACCCAAAATAATGATCATCTAGTTGCTGACCTCTCGCAGGAGTATGTCCAAATACAGTTCTATCAGACATTACCAAGTCAGGGCGTGCGGCATACAATGCTTTGTCCACTGCGAAATATTCCTGCTCACAACCCAGTGATGAAGAAATTTTCGACACATTTCTATCAAAGTATTTACACACATATGTTGCTGCTTTGTCTACCGCTTCGATGGCTTTAAGCAATGGTGCTTTATTGTCTAATGCTTCACCTGTATAACTAACAAATATCGTCGGAATACAAAGTGTATCATCCATTACAAAAATCGGAGAGCTAGGATCCCATGCGGTATACCCTCTAGCCTCAAACGTGCTTCTTATTCCACCATTTGGAAAAGACGAGGCATCAGGCTCTTGTTGCACTAAGGCACTGCCCTTAAATTTTTCAAGTTTAGAGGAAGCATCGAAAAAGGTATCGTGTTTTTCAGCAGTACCACCAGTGAGTGGCTGAAACCAGTGAGTGTAATGCGTGATGCCTTTGTCTATGGCCCAGTTCTTGACAGCAGAAGCTACTGAATTAGCGGTTTCCGTATCAATTTTTTTTCCTTTCTTAATTGCAGTTTGTACTTTTTTGAAAGTATCTGGGGCAAGATGTTGCTTCATTTGGTCTGTGCCAAATGAGTTTACGCCAAAAAAATCAGATACTTTTTTTGAAGGTGCTTTGACCTTGGGATGTTTCCTTGCTTGGACCGCATCCAGTGCTTTAAATCTTAAATATGCCATTCTTCTTTTATATTTATAGTGTTTCAGAATAAAAATACCCTCAAAACTAATAAAATATTGTGGAAATGTCAATTTAAGGTAAAAAAATGATTAATTATTGAAAAATTACGTAATAAGTACAAAAATCAATGTGAATGTGTGCTTTCATGGGACATAAATGCAATTTTTCCTTTGTGTACTCGGCGTACAGCCTGTCTGTCGGCAGACTGGGCTATTCATAAAGAATCTCAAAATTTAATTAAGTTTCACAAAGAGTTTTTATTAGTTTTGGCTTTTACTTTTTGTTAAACATAATGTTAGATCGA
>Ga0256840_1004326_pt1 | contig 10720 bp, 11 predicted proteins | sample 355202metaG_FD_185969 | JGI IMG/M metagenome (GOLD analysis project Ga0256840, IMG submission 185969) | Hydrothermal vent microbial communities from Mid Atlantic Ridge, Atlantic Ocean - 355-202 | ecosystem: Environmental > Aquatic > Marine > Hydrothermal vents | place: Atlantic Ocean: Mid...
AAGTATTTTGAAGTCTATCTCCGATGCTAAGTGAAGGTTTGCGAAAGTATCACTTTGTGTTGCTTCTACTCCCATAGTCTGCATCTCAAGTATTCTTGGTGAATAGACTACACTAAACATTAATGCACTAAAAACTACTAAGACGGCACTAAAAAACAGATATCTATCTCTTTGTCCATATTTATACATAACACCCTCATATCCAAGCACTACAAACGCTAAAACATAGGTCCAGTATGAAAAACGATGAAATATCTCACCCATAATTATCCCAGCATTATACTTATCTATTACTAGGGCTACTGTAATATCGTTTGTGTTAAAGACAACTGGTGCAACCAATGCTCCAAGAACCATTACGGCACCATATGTTGCAGCCAAAAGTACAAGATAAGTAAAATCTATATATATATTTCTTTTCACGTTTTATAACCTTAAGGTAAAGCCTCTATCAAAATCTGCTAAATCTTTGTAGAAAACTAAATTATCATAATTTTTATCTTTTAAATAATATGATATCTTACCCTTTTGGTCATAACCCATCTCACAAGAAAAAAACTTAATCTTTCTTCTTAAGACATCATCAAGTAACGCTTGAATTATTTCATCTCCAACCTCTCCACCAAAAAGAGCATTCTGTGGCTCATAGTCCAAATTAGACTCTAAAGATATGCCATTTTCAATATAGGGTGGATTTGATACTAAGTAGTCTATATGTTCATCTATTGGTTCAAGAAGGGAACCAAGCCTAAGTTCTATTCTATCTTCAAGGTTAAATTTACCGATATTTATCTTTGCGATTTTGAGAGCATCCTCAGATATATCCACTGCAATGATTTTTATATTTTTTAGTTTTAAGGCTAAGATGATTGAGATGATGCCACTGCCTACACCAACTTCTACAAAAGTCATCTTAGCATCATGATTTGATATGTTTTTTAAAACTTCATCTATGAGTATCTCTGTCTCAGGTCGAGGAATCAAGGCACCTTTTGCAATGTAAAACTCCTCTGAATAGAAACTTACCTTATTTACAATATACTCAAAAGGCTCATTTTTTGCACGTCTAGCAACCATATTAAAAAGTTCCACGACATCATCTATCATTGTATTTTGGTTTGTTAAAAGCCAAAGTTCATCAACTTTTAAAAATGCCATGAGAAGAAGTTGCGCCTCACGAGAGGCTCTTGGTATATAAGGAGAAAGAGTAGTAGTTATCTCTTTTAAAATATCTTTAACTAAGATTTTACAACCACCCTTTAGAATCTTTTAATATAACTTGATTTGTTATATCATATATCTCAATAATTTTAGATATAAGCTCAGTTCCATTCTCAAAATACTCATCAGTATCATAACTCATTGTTTTTTTATTGAGTATCTCTTTTTGAGTCAATATTAAGTATTTATTACTTGCACTTTGCATTCTTGTTAATTTTATTTTTACAGTTGGATCACAACTCCTACCATACTTAGCTCGAATAGCACGAAGTTTTTTTACAAACCTTTGTGTAAAATCTTTTGCTTGTGCAGAGATCGCAATCATTTGAGCTTTTTGTTCTTTTGTAATACTCTTTTTGGCAAGTACTCCTGAGCCCATACCACGAAGCTCTCCAACATACTCTGTTAATGGTAATATAGTCTCCATCATGACCGAAGAAAGCTCTTGACCTAAGGGATTTAAATCTTTAGAAGCCCTTTTACTTACACTTTGAGCTAACATTAAAGTTTGTTCTATCTGCTCGGTATATGCTTCAAAAACATCTTTTGGGTCTTTTCTAAAAGCTTTTCTATTTAAGCTGATAAGGGTTTGACTTATTTTAGTAGCTCTGGCATTTATCACAGGGTCTGTTGCTAAAGGAAGCGCTTCCATAAGACCTATAGCCTCTTTCATCTTTTCTCTACTATCATATACCAACAACATAGACACTGTGTTGCCATTCAAATAATTGTTTGTCAAACCCCTTGTTTTTTGAGTTGATAGTATTAAATCTTTTAATGCTCCAATGTATTTACTACTTTTGATTTGTTCTTCATTACTAAATAATGATTTTGCATGAAGTGATATGATAAACATCATAATTATAAATAAAATTTTCATCTCATTTTCCCCAGTTATTTTAAATTTACAACAACTTTCAACCTATGTTAAAAATTAATCAATCATTATATAGAAACCAATATTAAGATCAGCTATATTGTTTTGTCATATTGTTGACATCTACACCTAGCTCTTTTAAACGCTCTAGTACAGGTGGATGTGTATAATGAAAAAAGATATACAATGGGTGCGATAATGGAAAACTTTTATTTTCAGTTACTAGCTTTGTGAGTGCATTGGCAAGTTCTATCTCACCACCCATTCCAGCAAGTTCACTTCCCATCTTGTCTGCTGCATATTCATTATGACGAGAGACTATACCCATGATAGGCATCATCAAAAAGCCTAAAACTGGCATAAACAACATAAGAAGTATCATAACTACGTAAGGTTCTTGAGGCATACCTAGCTCCAAGTAAAGTGACTCTGGTAGATTTCCAAAGATTCCAAACATTGCAAAAAGCATAGCCCCTACAAGTCCTATATTTTTATAAATATCACCATGTGCAAAGTGCCCTAATTCATGCCCTAAAACAGCAAGAAGTTCTTTATGTGTCAGCTTTTCTATCAGTGTGTCAAATAAAACAACACGCTTAGCCTTTCCAAAACCACCAAAATATGCATTTAATCTTCCATCACGCTTAGAAGCATCACTTACAAATACTCCACTGCTTACAAAACCTGTTTTATCCATTAACTCTTTTATCTGAGAGTCTAACTCTTCATCTTGAAGTGGAGTCAATTTATCAAAAAACATAGCTCGAAAAGCAGGATAAAGCATATTTATAAGTACGATAACACCAAATATAAATACAAAACTCCATAACCACCATAAAGAGAAACTTGAGATGATTGCGTAGATGACCCAAACAACGAGTGAACCTAAAACAAGCGTTACAACAAAAGATATTAGTGTATCTTTTAGCCATAAACCTACACTTGACTTATTGAACCCAAACTTAGCATCAAGAACAAACTTTTCATAGTATGTAAATGGTAAAGATAAAAAAGAGTTAATCACTACAAAACTCATTACGATAGCTATGTTGAGAACTGCTTCACTTTCAAAGAAGATAGTATTTGTTAAGTATGCAATACCAAAACCAAGCCAAGCTGTAAAAAATAGATAATAAACAAATGAACTCAAAATTGACATTCTTTCCTTTGCTACACTATAGTTCGCTGCCTGTAAATACTCTGCTTGACCTAAAAGAACTGCATTTTTTTTCTTAGCATCATTGACAAAGCCTATCTGCATAACACTCACATATATCGAAATTAAAACATAGATAGAGTATATAACCATTATATTCATTAACATTATGTACCTACCTCATAATCGACAACTTTAGATTCGCTTGTCACACTTTTAATGAGTTTGACAACTTCAAGGTGTGCAGGGTGAACTGCGTATGCTTTTAAATCTTCTTTTGTTGTAAAAGTAGAGTAAAGAGACATATCAAAGGCACGTTGGCTTTGATTAAAATCTATTCCAACTTCTAAACATTTTAACTCTGGTATTTTTTCAACCAAAGCCTCCAAAGCCTCTTTTACCACTAAGAGGTTTTCATCTTTTTTTTCATCATTAAATTTAAATATAACTATATGTACTATCATTTTTATAACACACCTTTCCAAAAATATTCTGCTATGAGGACAATAAGTCCTATACCTATAAGATTTAAAACCACTCCGTATCTTGCCATATTTTGTATCGAAACCACCCCGCTACTCATAGCAATGGCATTTGGAGCAGTTGCTATTGGTAGCATAAAAGCGTAACTTGCACATACAGTTGCTACCATCATAAACAATGTAGTATTTATACCAGACTGCTCAGCTACAGAGTAAATTACTGGCAACATTATAGAGATTAAAGCTGTGTTAGAGGTTATCTCAGTGGTAAATGTTATGAGTACAGCGACACTTAAGAGTAGAAGTATAGGGGAAAGATGGGTAATACTCAGTAAATACGAGGCAACTTCATCAGCGAGTCCAGTGTGAGAAAACGCTTTTGCAATGGAAAAACCCGCGCCAAACAAAAACATAATTCTAAAAGGTATCTTACTCTTATCCTCCATCCAGTCCAAGATATTCAATGGTGGTACAAAAAGTAAAAGTCCACAGGCTAAAAGCAATCCAGATTCACTCAGTCCTAAACCACCCCAATAAGGTTGCAAAGGAGCATTTAAAAGTAACATCGCTATCAAAAATCCTATGATATAAAAAACTTTTTTTTGACTGCTGTCTAGCTCATGCTTCTCTCTTTTAAAATCTACCTCTATATGCTTCACTCCGATGCTAAGTAATGATGCCACGACTATAAACATCCCAAAAACAAGAGGAGCTACCATACCAACCCACTCTAAAAAAGGTATAAGTTCCATAGAATGTTCCTCCATAATACCGTAAAGAATCAAGTTTGGAGGTGTCCCAATAGGTGTTAAAATCCCTCCAACACTAGCACCATAAGCGATAGCCAGAGCAAAACGCATTTTGAGTTGCTTATTATGTGTTAAAAACAGGGCAATCGAGATAAGCAGTAACGTTGTTGTTGTGTTTGAGAGTATAGAGGAGAGTAATCCAGAGGTAAAAACTAAAGAGAAGATAATACCACGAGGCGATGGAGGAAAAATCCCCAAGATTTTATCTGATATCCAAGTATGAAGTTTCGTTTTTTCAACCGCTATAGCTATCAAAAAACCACCTAAAAATAGGTAGATGATAGGATGCGAGTAGTTTGCGGAGGTCATCTTTGTACTCATAATAGAAAAAGCAGGAAAAAGAATAATAGGCAACAAGGAAACAACTGCAAGAGGCAAACCCTCGTTTGTCCAAAGAGTTACAAGAAATGCGATAGAACCTATCAAAGCAGACTGCGTAAGAGTAAAAACGCTCATCGATAAAGCGAAAAAAACGAAGCCAATAACTACAGCTAATAATATTTTTTTTATTTGTATTTTATATTCTTGCATCTATTTTCTTCTTCCACTTTATTCATACTAGTAAACTTCTTTCCTGTGCCCAATGCGAATAATAACAATGATTAATTCTTCATCTTTTACTTGAAATATAATTCTGTATTGATTTACTCTAAGCCTAAACTTACCTTTGTATTCACCTTTTAAAGCTTTTATATTATTTTTTAAAATATCTGGATTAGTAGTTAAGAGTATTAGTTTTTCTTTTATAGTTCTCTGAGCATTTGTATCTATTTTTTTTAACTCTTTTTTTGCATTCGATAAAAAAGTTAAAGCGTACATATACTAAATACCTAGTTCTTTAAAAACTTCCTCTGCAGGAATTAATTTTTCCTTACCTAATTCTAAATCTTTTAATCTTTTATCTGCTAATTTTTCATCAACAGAATCAAAGTACATATTTAATGCTTTTTCAACAATATGACTTTTTTTTTCATTTAATTCTTTTGATAGTGAGTTTAGTTCATCTATAATAAAATCAGATACTGTAAATGTGCTTCTTATTTTATGCATATTTTCCCCTATTCATATAATCGTATGAATAATTATACATAAAACTAGCTTGAAAGTAAATCTTTTAAAGATTGTTGTGGATTTTTACCCTCAAGCATCTCATAAACTTCTTTAGCTATTGGTAGGTATAAATCTTTTTGCTGAGATATCTCATGGAGTGCGTAAGTAGTGCCTATCCCTTCCGCTACTTCACCCAACTCTTGGAGGATATCTTCTTGTGATTTTCCTTGTGCTACACCTAAACCAACACGAAAGTTTCTACTCATAGGGGATGATGCAGTTAAAAACAAGTCCCCTGCTCCACCTAGACCATTAAATGTTTTCTCGTTTGCTCCAAATGCTACACCAAACCTTGTCATCTCTACTAATCCACGAGAGATTAAAGCTGCTGCTGCATTTTTACCTAGCTGTAAACCTTCACAGATACCTGCAGCTATAGCTATGACATTTTTATAAGCACCTGCAACTTCTGCACCAACTACATCTACGCAGGTATATGCTTTTATAAAATCTGGGAACAATGATGCTAACTCACTTGAAAGCTCTTCATTTAACGAGTTTACTACTAAGGCCGTAGGAAGTGATTCCATAACTTCAGAGGCAAATGATGGACCAGATAAAAAAGCTATGTTTTCATGAGGTATATGTTCTTCGTATATCTCATTTAAAAATCTTCCACTTGAAGCTTCTATCCCTTTTGATGCTACGAGAATTTTTTGCCCAGTAAAAACAAAGTTTTCTATGAGCCATGATGCTATCTGCTGTGCTGGTACTGTTATGACAAGGTATTCACACTTGAGTATCTCTTCAAGTGATACGAAGTTTTGTATATCTCTGGGAGTCCTAGATGTTATAAAAACTTCATTTTTTTGTTCAAAAGCAAAGGCTAATGCACTCCCCCATTTTCCGGCCCCTATTATACCAACAGACATCATTTACCACCTATCAATTTTTTAAATTTATCTAAGTCTTTCTCATATCCAACCACTATTAAGATATCTCCATTTTTAATATAATTATGCTTTGTTTTAGATGAATAAATAAATTCAGAACTTTCATCTTCGTGAAGAATAGATAAAACCAATACACCATATTTGTCACTCCAGTCAATATCAGCTGGATATTGATTCGTAAATATTTCTTCGTTAGCAACTTCTATCTGTATGATTTTAAGTTTTGAATCCTCATAAAGTATACTATGAAGAACTTCTGTAATAATTGGTTTTTTAAGCATGTCAGTAATAATATTTGCAGTTGTTTCAACTATAGGTATTACCTTAGAAGCCCCAGCCATTTTTAGTTTATTTGCATCTTCATTATTTTTCGCTAATGCTATGATTGTTATATCTTTAAACACTGATCGAAGAGAGAGTGTTAAAAAAATATTTTCTGATTCATCAGATAAGGCACTAAAAACTATCGAGTTTTTAGTGTCATGTTCATTCCTTAGTGCATCCCAGTCATCACTTAAGTCAAACTTTTCTAAATTAAAGTCACTATGTTCCTCTTTATTGATTTCTCCCAAGCTAAAGATAGTTATATGACTATACTTATGAGTTATATTTTTAGCAATCTCTTGCCCGTATTCATTATTACCAAAAATAAGTGCGCTAGTTATATTCATCAAATCCTCACTATTTACTCGATAAGTATTTCATAAACTCTTTTATGAACATATGATTACCTATCACTAAAATATAATCTCCAGTCTCTATAAGTGTACTACCTATAGGATTAAAGAAAAAATGTTGCTTATCTTTTTTATATATCCCCAATAATAAAATTCTATACTTAGTACTGTTTAATTCTGAGACAGTTGATACTGTTTTTGATATCCTATCTGTAATCCCTAGTTCATGCATTCGAATATTAGTATACTCAGAACGAATGGCATGAATCGCTTCAAAAGCAACAGGTTGTCCGACATACTCTCTAGCAACTAAGCCAACAAATTCTTTATCGTACAATATCTCATTAACACCTGAACTTATCAACTTATTTTTATGTCTTTTGTTTATCAAAAGAGACATTATTTTTATATCTTTATCAACAGAGCGTACAGTGAGTGCAGTGTATACATTAGCCACATCATTTTCTCTTAAACACAATATAGCTTTTACTTGTATTTTAAAATTTAGATTAAGTTTAGCATAGCTTTGTATGCTTCCTGGATCATAATTTAAAGCATGTATATTATCCTCTTTCGCTGCTTCTATTCTTTGGGAAGAATTATCTAGTACAAGGACGCTAAATCCATCTTTTAAAAGTTTTTTAGCGACCTCTTTTGCTATATTTTCATAACCACATATAATATATATCATATTTAATTTTGAGATATCCTGGACTGTTTTTGCCTCTTTTATATCCTCAAGTTTTTCAGTAAAAGCTGATACAAACAGTGAAGTAGTAAATGCTATCACGGCAATTCCGGCAAATATCACTATCATGGCGACTAGTTGTCCCTCTGGGGACACAGCAACTACGTCACCATAACCAACTGTAGATATAGTAACTATAGACCAGTAAAATGCTTCATATAAAGTATCTATAGGGGAAGATGGATCATTTGCCTCCATCACATAGATGAGAACAGAAGAAACGAAAATCACTATTGCAGCGAACATTCCCAAAGTAAAAAATTCAAATTTTTTACTTGCAAGAACGGAACTAAATGTTTGAAAACTCTTTGCGTACCTAAAGAGCTTAAAAACACGAAAAAGGATAAATATACGAAGAAGTCTTAACTCATGAAAAAATGGCATAATAGCCAAGAGATCTATAATCGCTTTGACTGAAAGCATATACTCAAGTTTATCATGAAAAACTCGTTTAAATACAAACAATAAGTTAAAATCACGTCCTAAGAGATCACTGTACTCATCTTGATGTATAATAACCTTAGAGATGCTACTGTGTATCCAAACACGTAAGACATACTCAATAAAAAATATGAAAGATATGATATAACTATTGAAAATATTTAACGCATCATGGACATCTCTTTTTACCTCATAAATCAAAATAGATACACTTGAGATAATGAGCATCATCATGAATATATCAAAATATTTTTTATAAGTTGATTCATCATTTTCTAAAATATTATAAAAAAAACGTCGCTTTCGTTGGTACCATACTGATGAATTTAAAAAGTATGCAAAATCAACCAATTTGCGCGTAAAAAATCCCATTAGCTAAGCTTTTGTTTTAAAATCTCATTAACAACTTGAGGGTTTGCACTCCCCTTAGATGCTTTCATAACTTGACCAACGAAGAAACCAAAAAGTTTCTCTTTGCCCCCTTGGTATTGCTCAACTTTCTCAGGGTTAGCGTCTATTATCTCTTGACACATGGACTCTATGGCACCTGTATCTGTCACTTGTTTAAGTCCGAGTTTATCTATGGTCTCATCTACCTTAGCATCATCGTGCTCCATCATGTAGTCAAGTACATCTTTTGCAGCTTTTCCACTTATGGTTTTGTCATCGATTCGCTTAGCTAGGAAACCTAACTTCTTAGCATCAACAGGACTATTTGAGATGTTTACATCGCCTTTTAAGCGTGCTGGAAGTTCCACTGTTAAAAGAGTTGTAGCTGTTTTTGCGCTCACTCCCTCTTCCATCAGCATAGTCTCAAAAAAGTGTGCCATCTCAATGTTTGCTGTGATAACTCCAGCGTTATATTCGTTCATACCATACTCTTTAATGAAGCGTTCACGCTTAGCATCAGGGAGTTCAGGGATTTGAGAGTAAGTTTGCATCATCTCATCACTAATGACAGCTTTAAGAAGATCTGGCTCTGGAAAGTACCTATAGTCTGCTGCCTCCTCTTTACCACGCATAGAGCGAGTTTCACTTTTTATCTGGTCAAACAAACGAGTTTCTTGAGCAATCTCTTCCTCATACACACCATCTTCCCAAGCTTCACTTTGACGCTGAACTTCCACTTCTATGGCTTTTTGAATAAACTTAAAACTATTGATATTTTTCACTTCTACACGTGTATAAAGTTTTTCATCACCTTTGGGACGGATAGATACATTTACATCTACACGAAAAGAACCCTCTTGCATGTTAGCATCACCAATGTCAAGGTAACGGATGATAGAGTGTAGTTTTTTAAGATAAAGTATAGCTTCTTCAGCACTACGCATATCTGGTTGCGTAACTATCTCAAGGAGTGGTGTCCCTGCACGGTTTAAATCTACTTTAGATATATCGCCATCATGAATGTTTTTTCCAGCATCTGCTTCTATGTGGGCAAAACCTACACGGATAGTTTTTTTACGACCATCTTCAAAGTCTATCTCAAGCTCACCATTTTGAATAACTGGTTTATAAAACTGAGTTATTTGATATGCAGATGGGCTATCTGGGTAAAAATAAGATTTACGGTCAAAGTATGAAGTTTTATTTACTGTTGCACCTATGGCAGTCCCTAGCATCACAGCTTTTTGTAAAACCTCTTGGTTTAAAACAGGCAAAGCACCAGGAAGTGCTAAACATGTTGGACAAGTGTTTGTGTTTTGTTTATGGTTAAAACTCGTAGGACACGAGCAAAATAGTTTAGTTTTTGTGTTTAACTGTACATGGACCTCAAGCCCGATAACTGTTTCAAACATATATTTCCTTGAAAATAATTATAATTGCTTCATTTTAGCGAAAAATTGCTTATTTTATTCTATTTAAGTTTGCTACACTTAAGCTACATTTTGTGTGTTATGTAAGATATGTAACATTTAACACACAAAGTGTATGTTAAACTCTCTAAAATATATTTAACACACGCATAATATTTAAGAAAATTTTAGTATTTTTATAGTTTTACCAATAAAGACACATTTTTTTCACATAATCAATGATTTTAACACACATATACGATGATAGTTAAGTGTGGTATTTAAGGTTGTTTTATATAAAATGTGTTTGATTAAATAGTTATACTATAGGAGATTGAAATATGTCAAAAATTAATGATATTGAAAAAGAAATAGAAGCATTGGTAAATGTAGGTAGCAATGGTTCAGGATATGGTGATCCAGATTATGAAAAATCACAAGATAGAAAACTACTTGCCCTAATGAATGAAAAAACAAATTTAAAAAGTAAAGAACATACGAAAATGG
>Ga0256840_1004327_pt1 | contig 10719 bp, 9 predicted proteins | sample 355202metaG_FD_185969 | JGI IMG/M metagenome (GOLD analysis project Ga0256840, IMG submission 185969) | Hydrothermal vent microbial communities from Mid Atlantic Ridge, Atlantic Ocean - 355-202 | ecosystem: Environmental > Aquatic > Marine > Hydrothermal vents | place: Atlantic Ocean: Mid...
CATCATCCATCAACTTGATATGGAAAGGAATCGTGGTTTTGATTCCCTCAATCACAAATTCCTCTAGTGCCCGCTTCATTTTCACCAGAACTTCCTCTCTGGTTTGCGCAGTTACAATCAGTTTCGCAATCATTGAATCATAATTGGGAGGAATGGTATAACCAGCGTAGCAATGACTGTCAACCCTAATCCCTTGTCCTCCAGGTGCATGAAAATTGGTAATTAACCCAGGGCTAGGCATGAAATTATTAGACGGATCTTCCGCATTAATTCTACATTCCATAGAGTGCTGCACCGGAAAGTAGTTTTTACCAGAAATAGGAATTCCTGCTGCTACTTTTATCTGTTCTTTAATTAAATCATACCCGGTAACTTGCTCAGTTATAGGATGTTCCACCTGAATTCTTGTGTTCATTTCCATGAAATAGAAATCCTTGTTCTTATCTACCAAAAACTCCACAGTGCCTGCTCCTTCATACTTTACAGATTCCGAAGCTTTAATTGCTGCCTCCCCCATTTTCTTTCTCAAGCTTTTTCCAACAATCGGAGAAGGTGTTTCTTCTACTAGTTTTTGGTGTCTTCGCTGTATCGAGCAATCCCTTTCCGAAAGGTGGCATGCTTTTCCCTTGCTATCTCCTACAATTTGTATTTCTACATGCCTCGGATTCACAATATATTTCTCCAAGTAAAGGGCATCATTTCCAAATGCCGCGCCGGATTCCATTTTTGCATCCTCCCAAGCCTTTTTAAATTCACCATCGTTTAGCACAATCCTCATCCCTTTCCCCCCGCCACCAGCCGTTGCTTTTAGAATTACTGGGTAGCCCATTCCGTTTGCCATCTCTATGCCTTCTTCAATACTTTCCAATAACCCATCAGAACCAGGAATTACTGGTACACCAGCTTTCTTCATGGTTGCCTTGGCAGTTGCTTTATCGCCCATCCTATTAATCATCTCAGGCGATGCACCGATAAACTTAATATTATAATCTTCGCAAACTTTAGAAAATTCAGCATTTTCAGCCAAAAAACCATAACCAGGATGAATTGCATCGGCATTCGTGATTTCTGCTGCTGCTATTACTTGCGGTATATTCAGGTAAGAAAGATTACTAGGTGGCGGTCCTATGCAAACCGCCTCATCTGCAAATCTGACATGTAAACTATCAATATCTGCAGTGGAGTAAACAGCTACTGTTTTGATGCCCATCTCCTTGCACGTTCTGATGATTCTCAGTGCAATCTCTCCTCTATTTGCTATTAGAATTTTTTTAAACACAGGTTTTTAAGTAAAGTGATAAGCTAAAAGTTAAGCAGGGTCGACCAAGAACAATGGTTGGTCATATTCTACGGGCGACGCATTGTCAACTAATATTTTGACAATTGTTCCAGAGATTTCTGATTCAATTTCATTGAACAGCTTCATTGCTTCTATGATACAGACTGTATTTCCTTGACCTATGGTATCGCCAACATTCACAAATACATCTGATTCTGGATTTGCTGAACGGTAAAAAGTTCCAATCATTGGCGCTTTTATGGTGATATATCCATTATCCGCTTCAGCAGGAGTTGCTACCCCATCGGCAGATGGCACTTGTGCTGCAACCGGAGCAACCGGTGGTTGTACTTGTTGCGCCACTGTATTTGCCACCCCCACAACTTTTTGCCTAACGCTCTTCCTAACCTTTATTTTAAACTCATCTGTTTCGATATGTACTTCATCAAGCTCTGACTTAGCAATAAAATCGATTAAATCCTGTATTTCCTTTGGCTTCATAGTTCTTTATTTTACTCGTTCAGAATAAGAACGTGTTCGTGTATCTATTTTTATCATTTCATCTTGGTTAATGAAAAGCGGCACCTGTATAATAGCACCTGTTTCTAAGGTTGCTGCCTTCGTTGAATTTGTCGCTGTATCGCCTTTTATTCCTGGCTCTGTATAGGTTATCTGCAACGTGACAAATGCTGGCAAATCAACGCCCAAAGCTGTTTCAGTTTCAGCGTGGTAGATTATCTCTACCTCCTGCCCATCTTTCATTAAATCAGCATTGTCTATCAGCTCTTTTTGCAGTGGCATCTGCTCGTAAGTGTTGCTATCCATAAAGTGATAGCCCATATCATCTTTGTATAAAAACTGATGCGCTCTTCTTTCTATTCGCGCTGTCTTTACTTTTACGCCTGCATTGAAAGTATTATCAATGACCTTACCTGTCGAAAGGTTTTTAAGTTTTGTCCTTACAAAAGCAGGCCCTTTGCCTGGTTTGACATGTTGGAATTCTACAATAGTATATAAACCATTGTTATACTCCAAGCATAAACCGTTTCTAAAATCTGATGTATTTGCCATTTGGTAAATTTATCTAAAATTAGTAATGAATTACTAAAAAATTGAAAATTATTTAGGGTCGTATGCCCATTTCAAATAGATTGAACCCCAAGTAAAGCCTCCACCAAATGCTGCTAATATTAATTTGTCTCCTTTTTTCAATTTAGATTCAAAGTCATGCAGACAAAGTGGAATCGTAGCCGCAGTCGTATTGCCATATCTGTGGATATTCATCATGACCTTGTCAGGGTCTAAATCCATTCTATTTGCCGTGGCGTCAATTATTCTCTTATTTGCTTGGTGTGGCACCAACCATGCTATATCTTTTCCTTTCAGATTATTTCTGTTAAGTACTTCTTCTGCCACATCTGCCATGTTAGTTACCGCAAACTTAAAAACAGATTTTCCCTCTTGAAAAATATAATGCTCCTTATTATCCACCGTCTCATGCGATGCAGGCTTCCTACTTCCCCCGGCTTTCATATGCAAAAATTCTTCGCCACTTCCATCCGATTTCAACACTGAGTCAATGACTCCAAATCCTTCCTCGTTTGGCTCTAGCAAAACTGCTCCTGCACCATCACCAAAGATAATACAAGTAGTACGATCAGTATAATCAACAATAGCTGACATTTTATCTACGCCCACCACAATCACTTTTTTGTATTTACCAGTCTCTATAAACTGAGCACCTGTAGATAACGCATACAAAAACCCTGAACATGCCGCAGATAAATCAAATCCAAATGCATTTACGGCTCCAATTTCTGTTCCAATCAGATTGGCGGTAGCTGGAAAAACCATATCCGGCGTGGATGTAGCACAGATAATTAAATCTATTTCTTCTGCTTTGGTATCAGTCTTCTTTAAAAGCCCTTCTATAGCTCTTGATGCCATATATGAAGATGCCTTGGTTTTACCGTTTTTATATTTTCCTTTTAATACCCTTCTTTCTTTGATACCTGTACGTGAAGTAATCCATTCATCATTGGTATCTACCATGGTCGAAAGCTCCTCATTCGTTAAAACATATTCAGGAACCCAACCATTTACACCAGTAACGGCTGCTGTGATTTTACTCATCTATAAAATATCTCATTAAAATATAAGAAGGAAACAAGTCTCCTTCATTTTGACGGCTAAGGTAATAGAAGTTTGGGTATTTCATTAATATTCTTTCTATTTTCTAACCAACTGTGGAATTTGAAATAAACCCCCATGTTCAACTTGCAAGTAACAGGCTGTTAAATCTAAAAAAAGAAACTAGGAATAGTATTATGCCAACACCTCTTTTTCCATGATAACTTTTCCTTTCAGATAAAGTTTACCTTCAAACCAGTGTGCTCTATGTGGTAGATGCGCTTCACCTGTTGCAGCGCAAATAGCCAATTGCTTTTCAGTTCCCTTGTAGTGGGTTCTTCTTTTATCTCTTCTCGACTTGGATATTTTTCGTTTAGGATGTGCCATTGTATTATTATTTATTAACTAGTTATTTTTTTAATTCTTTTAATTTTCCCCATCTAGGGTCTATTTTTTTATCTACTTTTTCGCCGTCTTCCGACGAATAAATCAATATTCCTTCATCATCATCTTCATCTTTAAATTTAGGATGAAGTTTTTTCATCGGTATCGACAAACTGATAAACTCATATATGTACTGTGACAAATCAATCGTCTGCGTACTTTTTGTAATCTGAATTACCTGCTCATCTATCTCCAACTCTTCTTGCCCATACTTACATATCAATTTTTCATTGATACTAATTGGCGCATTAAACTTCTCAAGACTCCGATCACAAATCAACGCCACTTCACCCTCAATCCAAAAAAGCAAATCAAAGAATACATCACTTTTATCCAACACCACATGTACCCTAACATTACCTTCCTCTATGACGCTTCCCTCCTGTGATTTGAAAAAATCATTGCCCACCTTTAAATCATAAGTGTATTCCTTATTTTCAAGGTTAAAAATTTCAATCTCAAAATCACTATTCCTTTTCTTTTCCATACTCAGAAATTAAAGTCTGCAAAGTTAAAAATATATTATCAATTATAAAAGAAGATACGAGAAATCTAAAATAATTATTTCCAGAACCTACTTTTCGTAAAAATAGTGTTACATTCCTGTTTCAATACAATAGCCAATTCGCCATGTATGACCAAATAAAAACAAGTGTGCTTTCTTTAGTCGATTTCTCAGAAGAGGAATGGGAGATTTTTCAGGGATGTTTGGTAGTGAAAAAGATTGCTAAAAAAGATTTCTATATAGAAAAAGGTGACATATGTAAAGATGTTTCGTTTATCAATAAAGGTGCTTTTCGTGCTTACTATGTCGTTGACGGTAAGGAGATAACTTCCTATTTTTCATTTGAAAATGATTATGTAACTGACTACGAAAGTTTTTTACTTAAAAAATCATCGCTCCAATACATACAAGCCATCGAAGATACAGAGGTACTGGTATTACCATATGACCAAATGCAGAAGCTGTATGATACCGGAAGCAAGGCAGAGCGTTATGGTCGCTTAGTTGCCGAATCTCTTTTTGTAATGGTGTACCAACAAAGAAATGAATTTGTATTGTATAACCCAGAAGAAAGGTATGTTCACCTATTGTCACAACGTCCAGATCTTTTTCAAAGAGTGCCGCAGGTATATATTGCTTCACTACTTGGCATTACGCCAGAGACATTGAGCCGAATCAGGAAAAGAATGGCCGTAGATAAAAGGTAAACCCATTCGGTTACAAAACAATCATCCCATTTCAACGTTTTAAACTGAGTTCGGCGAATATTTTTAGTAATTGCCATGTTTGATTTATTAAAATATAGCCTTTATTTGTGATTTAGTCATCATGTTTTCAAATTTGAGAATATATGAACAATTTAAAAAATATTACAATTTGCATAGAATACTTTTCATATTCCTCCTCCTTCTAGGGTTTTCCTTTTTAGCAACTGCTCAAAAACGTTGCGGTACAACGGAATATGAAAAATATCTAAAATCCAAAAATAAGCACATAGAATCTAATACCCAATTTGAAAATTGGCTCCAACAAAAACATAGCGAAAGCAAAGAAAAATCTGCACAACGTAGAGCACCACTCGTTACACTTCCTGTTGTCATTCACGTAGTACATAACGGAGAAGCGTTAGGAAGTGGCAGTAATATTTCTGACGCACAAATTCTTTCACAGATTGATGTTATTAATGAGGATTTAAGAAGGCTAAATGCCGATGCTACTGAAACACTGAGCGAGTTTGCACCTGTGGCAGCAGATATAGAAGTAGCACTTGTGATTGCAAAAAGAGACCCCGAAGGACTAGCCACCAATGGTATTTTAAGAGTGCAAGGAACAAAATCTACTTGGAAAATGTCTGATTTAGCGGAGTTAACATCATTGAGCTATTGGCCAGCAGAAGAATATCTCAATATATGGGTTACGCCTCTCAGCAATGACTTTTTAGGTTTTGCACAATTTCCGGTCTCTGATTTAGAAGGACTTGAGGATGCTACAAACAACAGACTAGTGGATGGCATGGTCATTCGTCCCGAAAGTTTTGGGAGAAACAGCACTGATTTCCCAATCCTTAAAGCACCCTATGACCTTGGGAGAACTGTCACCCATGAGCTTGGGCATTTTTTAGGCTTGCGACATATTTGGGGAGATGGCGGATGCGATGAAGATGATTTTTGTGCTGATACGCCTGCCTCAAACGCTAGTCATGTAGGCTGTAAGCTCACTAGCACGAGTTGCGGCTCACTAGACATGGTGCAAAACTACATGGATTTTACCGATGATGTTTGCATGAATCTTTTCACCGAAGATCAAAAAACAAGAATGCGAACGGTGCTAGACAACAGTCCCCGAAGGAAAAGCCTGATCACTTCGTTGGGTGGTATCTCTCCTATTGCTGTAGCTAATGATTTAGGAATAAAAGAAATACTAAGTCCCACAAAAGGATTATGCGATGCTAATTTCACCCCACAAATAGAGGTAAGAAATTACGGCACTAATTTCATCAATTCTGCGGTTATCAAACTGTATATGGATGATGTGCTCATTGAAACAAAAAATGCGATCTTGAATTTGAATATATTAAGTGTCACCAATATTTCTTTCTCCAATATATTGACCACTGCCGGTAGTCACGTTCTTAAATTCAACATTACACTAACAAACGGAAGCACTGACAATAACACAGAAAACAATGAAAAAACTGTTTTTTTCAACTATTCCGAAACCATCACGACTGGTTTTACAGAAGAATTTAATATCTTTCCAGACAAATGGAATATCATCAATCCAGAAAATAACGCTACATGGACGATAAAAGACGCACCCAGTATCGATGCAAATAATACTGCCATTGCAATTGATTATTTCAATTACGATGGGCTTATTGGCGAGACAGATAAACTGCTTTCTCCAATCATTGATTTTACGGATTTTGTGAGTGCCAAACTAACGTACAAAATAGCCTATGCCCAGAGGCAAGAAAAACAGGACAGACTAACCATAGCTATCTCAACCGATTGTGGCAACACATTCCAACATGCCAATGTGATTTTTGACAAAGCAGGAAATGAGTTGGAAACTACCCCATCGACTACTGACCCTTTTATACCGACAGGAAAATATGATTGGGTTTATAAAACCGTAGATTTATCAAGATTTGTCGGGCAAGACAACATTCAGATTGCTTTCACCAGCCAAAATGGCAAAGGAAATATCATTTACCTCGATGATATCAATCTTGTTGTAGAGAATCAAGTTGACACGGATATTAGCGTTACTAGCATTAACAATCCTTCTTTTGTTTTATGTGAAAAAAATACAACGCCATCAGTTACTGTCAAAAACCTTGGGGCAAATACCATCAATACATTTACTGCCGAAATCAAGTTAGCTAGCAATTCATTACAAACAATTAATTACACAGGAAGTCCACTTATTAGTAACGATGAAATAGTAATTACGTTTGATGAAATAACACTTTCGGAAGGAGAAAATCAGCTTACCTTCAGTGTCTCAAATCCTAATAATTTGGTTGATGAAAACCTAACTAACAATATTAAAACCATCAAAACGACAGTGACGCTGCTTACTGAATTAATTCCAATTCGGGAAAAATTCAAAAGCCAAAACCTAAATAAAACAGGTTGGACAGTTGCCAATGAAGACAATGACATCACTTGGGAGGTGACAAGTGCTGACGGAAACGGTAATAGCAACTTTTCTGCTTTTATTAATGGGTTCGACTATGGAAATATTGGTGCTACAGATTGGCTCATCAGTCCTCCCTTTGACTTCAGTCAAACCAACAAAGCAAGCATGACCTTCAAAGTATCCTATGGCAGCAATCGTAATTTTAAAGATGCTCTAAGAGTCTTTGTATCAGAAGATTGCGGAGAGACATTTTCTAATCTTGTTTATATTAAGGTAGGGGAAAATTTAGGTGTAAGTAACACAACCGATGCTTGGAAGCCAACTGTCAGTACCGACTGGCGCACCGAATATGTAAACCTCAATCAGTTTACAGGACAGGAAAATGTGCGTGTTGCTTTTGCATTTTTAAATGCCTTTGGCAACAACTTATACCTTGACGATATTGAGTTTTTCCAAACGGCGGATGTCGATTTATTTCGCCCACAAGAAAACACGTTTATTATATTTCCGAACCCAACAGATAGTGAATTTAAGCTGACTTTTAACCTTGCGAAAAAAGAGGATGTACAAATTGCTATTTATGACCTACGAGGTGCGCTAATCTATCAAGGGCAATTTGAAAAAACACTGAATCACACCTATGAATTTGACATTCCAAGTTTGAGGAATGGTGTTTATTTTATCAAAGCCGAGGGAGAAAGCATAAATCAGGTACAGCGGATTTTTGTTAATAAGTAAGCCCATCCGCAATAAATGCTAGAAATTTGTAAAGTTCTTAACCTTTAATATGATAGTCTTTACAAAGAAAATATCCATAATCTCCTTTGGATACCGTATAAATTAATCCCTTTTAAAATATAGGGCTTAATTTTACGGCATGACGAACGTTTTATAATTGAATTCAGCTTAAGTGGATATTTAGTGTTATCCCAGATATAATATTTAGAATTTATTAGATACCGCAATCCCTGTCTGCCCACAAGGCATGAATACAGTAGTGTTAATTTTTTAATTTTTGTGGGTAATCCTCCCGTATTAATCCATATTTTTGCGAGAGGTTAAAAAATCAATAGCCTAAATACATCATATGAACATAAAATATGTTTTATTCTTATTCCTTACCATTCAGTTTTCAGGCTGTGGAAAAGACCAAAACGAAAAGCCCATGCTGCATCTCATGCATGACGCCAATGGACTAGAAGTAACCATCACCGGTAGTGTTGTAGATACCGATGGCACCATGAGCGAAGTGGTCATTGCGTGGGGAGAAAAAGGATTGAGCAAAAAAATTGAAGCTAATTTCTCAGACCTGAACGAAAGCCATGTTTATAAGGAACCTGCTGATTACAGCATCACTATTACCGCCAAAGACCAAGCGGGTGATAGTACAACCCAAGTAATCAACCTCTCCCTTGACTTCAAAGAAACCTCACTTGAGGGCATCAGGCAGACCATGTTCAAAACAGCAGATGGTGAATACCTTTTCCTAACCATCAACCTGCACACCTATCAGGAAAAACAACAAGGAGAAAAATTTCACCTCCTGACTGACGTGATTGGCAAAATGGGCATTGATTTCATCGCTTTTCAAGAATGCGCACAGCACAAGTCTGCAACAGTAGTCGATGGTATTGTTCGTGATGATAACATGGCATTGATTATTGCCAATAATTTAAAAGAAAAGTATAATATCGATTATAATTTCACTTGGGATTGGGCGCATTATGGGTGGAATGTTTGGGAAGAAGGCAGTGCTACTTTAGCAAAATATCCTTTGATAGAAACAGATAGCAGGTACATTTCTGCCAGTACAGGCACTGGCAGCATCATCTCACGAAAAGTAGTGTACGGCTCTTATGAAGTTCCAACCATTGGAAGAATTAATCTATTCTCAGCTCATACACACTGGCGTACATCTGAAGGAAGTGAGGAACAAAACAATCAAATTAGAAATATCCAATCCATGGCGGTCGAAAAAGAATCTACAATCACAGGTGACGTAACCACCTTTGTTTGCGGAGATTTCAATGTCAACCCGACTAGCGGCTTTCCATGGAGCGAAGGCTATAACACCATGGTAAAGAACAACGACTACACTGACTCATTTTTAAAAGCAAACCCTGATGCCAACAACCGACCAGCACAGAGCAAATACAATACCATCGGTGGTAGTTTCCCGGGAAGGATAGATTACATATTCATCAAAGACACTAACAAGTTTGAAGTAATTGATTCACAGATTATTTTCAAAAATGATGTGGTAGGAAAAGTCTCTGACCATTTTGGTGTGATTACTAAGGTGAGGTGGGTTGATTAAGGCTGTAAATAATCGTGCGCTAACTAAACCTTTTCAACCAACAGGCATTGACAAACATCATAGGTGAGCAAAACTAATGCATCATTGTCAAGTACAATTTCAAAACTCTTATCAAAATTTTCTATCTGCTGGACTGTTAGTACTGTGCCTAGTTTAATATTCTTCTTATTTAAGTAGAGTAACAATTCTTTAGAACTCCTCGTCAAGGCACAAACCTTAACCTTTTCCCCCTCGGTAATACTGGTCAGGTTTAAATAATTAGGCTTTGATACTTTTCCGTTTTTATCAGGAATAGGAGATCCATGCGGATCAATGGTTGGAAAGCCTAAGATTTCATCCATCCTATCAAATAATTTCTCGGATTGCAAATGCTCCATTTCTTCTGCGATGTCATGCACCTCTTCCCAACCAAAACCCATTACCTTGGATAGGAACATCTCTGCCAACCTGTGTTTCCTCACTATTAAAGCGCCTATTTTCTTTCCCTTTGCGGTCAGTTTTATTGGCTTATACCGCTCGTATAACAGCCACCCCTTCTCCTCCATTTTTTTCACCATATTATTAGCGGTGGGCTTACTAATGCTCAACTGCTCAGACAATTCTGTAATGGATACTTTTACGTTCTTTTGACTAAGAAAGTAAATTGCTTTTAAGTAATTCTCTTTGGTTTTGGTAGGCATAAAATAATTTTAAAGTACAAATATATAAAAAAGGACTAAATAATTATTGTTAGATTAGACTAACTTATTATATTTGCATATCAAAACAATAATATATGATGCGTCTAAAATTCCTAATTGCCTGCCTTGCTGCAATTTTATTTCTAACAAACTCCTCTTTTTCTCAAACTGGAACAGTACAAGGAACAGTAAAGGTGGATAATAATTTGCCAACGTCCGT
>Ga0256840_1004328_pt1 | contig 10710 bp, 8 predicted proteins | sample 355202metaG_FD_185969 | JGI IMG/M metagenome (GOLD analysis project Ga0256840, IMG submission 185969) | Hydrothermal vent microbial communities from Mid Atlantic Ridge, Atlantic Ocean - 355-202 | ecosystem: Environmental > Aquatic > Marine > Hydrothermal vents | place: Atlantic Ocean: Mid...
ACTTCATATCATTCCAAAAGTCAAAAAAATTGAACCATTGCCTTGGATATTTACTTAAAACCCATTCAATGTTTTTTGTGTAACTGTCTAACAAGCTTTGTGCATCTCTATTTTTATAAATTGCTTTTCTTGTGTATAAATGATAGTGTTTAGCGGTTTCTTTCATTACATAAACAAAAACCACAGGCACTTTAAGTCTTGATCCTAATAAAAACGGACCAGCAGGAAACTCAGCTTCTTTACCAAGTAAATTAGACCTTAAGGTTCTATTGCCTTCAAAATAACGATCACCTGTAAATACAATTAATTCATTATTACTTAAAGCGTTATTCATTTCAAAAATATGCGATAAATCTTCTCTAACAATAATAAATTTTAAGCTTGGCTTAGCAGATACTTTTTCTAAATATGCTTTTATTGCTTTATGTTCTTGATCGGTTGTTACTAAATTAATTTGCGAATCAAAATCTACTCTACTACTTAAAAAATGTTCTGCAATTTCAAAATTACCAACATGAGCAGATATTAAAATACCGCCTTGTTTATTTTTAAGCATTTCAATTAATAGCTCTTCACCATCAAAATTATATGTAAATTGACTGGTTAAACCAGAAGAAATAACGACTTTATCGAGTATGGTTTGCCCAAAAACAAAATTGGTTTTATAAACATTGTAAATGCTTTTTATAGGGTTGTATTTTAATCGTTTGCGAAAATAATAGTAACTGCATTTTGTTCCTTTAACAGAAAAAAGCAAAAAATAAAAAGCAACAAAATAAAGTATAAAATAAGCAAATCTAACACCAAATTTTCTAAGGATAAAAACAAAAATTTTATATCCAAAAACACTTCCTTTTGATTTGCCTTCCCATTTTTTTGCCATTAATAAAATGTTGAATATTAATTTTTTGAATGTTAAAATTATAATTTTAACATTCAAAAAAAATCATTAAAAAAGTTTAGTTTACTTTTTTATCGATAAGGTTATAGAAGTTTTCTAATGTTTCTACACCAACAAAATCTTCGGCAGCTAATTTCACACCAAACTCCGACTCTACCGCAACTACTAAATCTACATAATCTAAACTGTCTAATTCTAAGGTTTCCTTTAAATTAGCCTCTGGAGTTAATTCGTCTAATTCTGCTTCGAATTCGTCTACTAAAAAATCATTTACTTTGGTGATAATTGTATTTTTATCCATCTATTTTTTAAACTTTTTTATTATTATTGCTGAGTTTGTACCGCCAAACCCAAAAGAATTCGACAAAAATACATCAAATTTTTTATTTATTGTTTTCTTGACTAAATTTAATTCTTTTGCATCCTCATCAACTTCATCTAAATTAATATTTGGTGCAATAAACGAATGTTCCATCATTAACATAGAATAAATAATTTCGCTTGCTCCAGCCATCCAACATTCGTGACCAGTCATTGATTTTGTAGAGCTTACATAAGGTTTACCTTTTTTAAATACATTGTGTATTGCTTTAGCCTCATTTTGATCTCCAACAGGCGTTGATGTTGCATGTGCATTTACGTAATCTATATCGGTTACTTTTACATTTGCTTGATCTAATGCTTTTAACATGGCTCTTGATGGGCCATCTACATTTGGTGTAGAAATATGATCGCCATTAGATGAAAAACCATAACCTATAACTTCGCCTAATATTTTTGCGCCACGAGCTTCTGCAGACTCTAAGCTTTCGAGCACTAAAGTTGCGCCGCCACCACTTGGCACTAAACCTGTTCTGTTTTTATCGAAAGGTCTACAAGCTTCGGTTGGATTTAAAGCATCATTTGCAAAAACACCTAAGCCATCAAAACTACCCATAGCAAATTTATTAATTTCTTGTGCGCCTCCACAAAGTACCATATCTTGCAGACCACTTTTAATTAAATGAAAGCCCAAACCTACAGAATGCGAACCACTTGCGCATGCTGCACTAATAGTTAAGTTGATGCCTTTAAGTTTAAATATTGTAGCTAAATTCATAGTTACAGTAGAGTTCATGCCTTTAAAAATTCCGCCAGAGCCAACTAAAGTAGTGTCTTTTTTCTCTCTAACGATATCGATTGATTCAATAACGGATTTTGCTGTACTGTCATTGCCATAAATAATACCAACTTCATTATTAATTAAGAAATCCATATCTATATTTGCATTTTTTAATGCTTCAATAGTTGCAACGTAGGCAAATTGTGACTCTTCGGCCATACTTATACGTTGTCTACGTGAAAGTTGTTTTTTTAAATTAGGTATTTTTACCTTACCTGTTAATGCAGATCGATAGCCAAAATCTTTTCGTTCTTGTTCAAATACAATTCCTGATTTACCTTGGTATAAAGACTCTTTTACTTCGTCTAAGTTTTCACCTAAGCACGAATAAATACCCATTCCTGTTATAACAACTCTTTTCATAATTTATGAATAAATTCCTCCGTTAATATTAATAATTTCACCAGTAATATATGCTGCTTTTTTAGAGACTAAAAAAGAGACTAAATTAGCCACTTCTTCTGCTTCTCCAAAGCGATTAATAGGTATTAATTTTTTAAGTTCTTTTTCGTCTAATGCTGCTGTCATGTCGGATTTTATAAAACCTGGTGCAACTGCATTTACTGTAATTTTTCGTTTAGCAACTTCTTGCGCTAATGCTTTTGTTGCAGCAACAATTGCACCTTTTGCCGCCGAATAATTGGTTTGACCAGCAGTACCTTTAACACCAGAAACCGATACCATATTAACTATTCTTCCGTATCTATTGCGTAACATTTTTTGCATTAGATGATTGGTAACATTAAAGAAACCACTCAAACTTGTATTTATTACGGCATCCCAATCTGCTTTTGGCATCCACATAAATAAACCGTCTTTTGTAATACCAGCATTGTTTACTATTACTTCGATTACGCTATCTTTATTTGTATCTAACCAAATATCTAAATTGGTTTTTACACTTTCTGAATTTGCTACATCAAATTGTATTATTTCGCCAGTATTGCCGTGTTCTTTAACTAATTTTAAAGTTTCTATTGCGGCACTTTTATTTGAATGATAATTAATTAAAATGTGGTAATCTGATTCTTCGGCTAATTTAATACAAATTGCTCTTCCTATTCCTCTTGATCCACCAGTTACTAATGCTGTTTTCATTTATTTTAAATTTATTCTGTAAAGTTTGTAATACTATCAAACCATATTTTTGATAGTGGTTGGTCTTTTGTGTTGATAAAGTTCCATTTTTTAGCTTTACCAACCTTAGCAATACCATTAATAAACCCTTTTTCTTGTTTTTTAAACATATTAAAAGATTTGGTAGTAATATCGTATTTGTCTTTAATTACTAATTCACCAGATTTATTAATAAAGCCCCATAATTTTGTTAATTTAACTGGTGCTAAACCGTCTTTAGAAAAAGATGTAGCGTCTCTAAATTGTTGTTCTATCACAAAATTACCTGTTGTATCAATATAACCCCAAGATTTTCCTTTAACACTTGCTGGTGCTAATCCGTTTTTAAAATTTCTTGCTTTTTTAAATTGGGGTTTAATAAGCCAATCACCAGATTTATTAATAAAGCCAATTAATTTATTTTTACCAGTAGCTTTTGCAACGCCATCATGATTAAAATTCCAAATTCTTAATGCTTCAACCTCTTTAAAAACAGTGTTATTAATCACACCCAATTTACCCTCTTTTTTTGCATACGTAACTCCATTAATGTATCTACCAATAGATAGGTATTCTAAAGGAACAACTTCCTCTCCCTTTTCATTAATAAGACCCCAAGATTTTGCAATAGCAACTTTAGCAAAACCATTGTGAAATTTTCTTATTTTATTGTATTTAGGTTCTAAAATAACCTCGCCCTTACTATTAATTAACCCAACTAAAACACCTCTTTTTATTTGTGCAATACCATTGTGAAAATCGTATAATTTATCCGACTGAGGCATTTTAATTTTTTCGCCTTTTTTATTGATATAAAACCAAACTTTTAGATTTGAAACAATGGCTATTCCACTATCAAAAGATTTAGCTCTATCATATTGATAATCTATTACAATATTGTTGGCGTTATCAATAAAACCCCATTTTAAACCATTGAATACAGCAGCTAAACCATCCGAAAATTCGCCTGCTTTTAAATACTGAGGTTTAATAAGGTATGAACCATCTTCTTTAATAAAACCAAATTGAGAGCCAACTCTTACTTTTGATGTTTTTTGTGCTGTTAATGTGTTTACAAATAATACAGCTAAAATAATTAGAATTAATTTTTTCATGATTTTAATTTTTATATTGTTTTTTCCATTTTTTATACTCGGTCTTTTTAATTTTTTTAAAGATATTTAAAAAAGCACCTTCCCAAAAGTTTTTAAGTCCAAAACCTCCTGGTTCTTCTATCATAGTCGTTTTAAAAATAATTTTTTTAGTTTGATTGTTAAAATAGACAACATCAACAATGGCTTGCCTTCTTAATTTATGGAATGAATTTACAATAAAAACCATCGAAATTTTATTATCGGATGAAATTTCGTATTTATCAATCATCAATTGTATTGTTGTATTGTTTAATCTTTTTGGAGTTGTATTAACAATCAAAGTTGATTCATCAATATTATTGTTGATTTTTTCAACTGTTTCCGTAATTAAATTTATCTTTTTTTTATGGAAGTATTTATTTAAATTATATTTATCAGCATCGATATAAAACATAGCGTTCCAACGAGAAAAATAATCTGTAATAATGCGTTTAGGGTTTTTAAAATCATGTGATGTTCCTACTAACTTTGCGTTTGAAAAATCAATACCTACAAAATCAATAGTGTAATTTTTATTAACCAATACATCGTTTAATGATTGCGCATTAGTACTAATATTTACTATAAATAATATTAAAAAAACAATCTTTTTCATGGTTTGTTAAATTAATAATCCATTAAAACCTCTTTTACTTTATTTACATAAGGATACATAACTACGTCTTCTTTAAAAGCAGGAACAATTTTTCTTATTTTTTTAAAAATAGCCGATGTTTTTGATGAAACTTTATCTTTGTAGTTTAAATACTCTATCGCTTGAATAATTGTAATTAACTCAATACCAATAACTTCAAATGCGTTTTCAATAACTTTATTTGTCATTGTTGCCGCATTTGTACCCATACTTACAATGTCTTGATTGTCATTATTATTTGGAATACTGTGTACATACATTGGGTTGGATAATGTTTGGTTTTCTGCAGTTGTAGAAGTTGCTGTAAATTGCACACCTTGCATACCAAAATTTAAACCTAATTTACCTAAATTAACAAAAGGTGTTAAAATATCGTTTAGTTTGTGGTTTAATAAATAATTTAATTGTCTTTCAGACAACATGGTAAGTTTAGTAACTACTATTTTAAGTTTATCCATTTCTAAAGAAACATAATCGCCATGAAAATTTCCTCCATGATAAACATGTTTGTTTTTTACATCAATTATTGGGTTGTCATTAGCCGAATTAACCTCTGCAATTAATACATCTTCCACATTATTTAAAGTATCTAATACTGGTCCTAATATTTGAGGCACACATCTTAACGAATAATATTCTTGTACTTTTTCTTTAAAAACTTCGTCATTTGCAGCGGCAGTATAAAGATGTTCTTCTCTATTTCTAATTAGTTTACTATCATGTAAAGCTTCACGCATTTGCTTGGCAATTTCTTGCTGACCTTTGTGTTTTTTTACTTGATTTAATTCTAATGATAAATGGTCATCGTAAGCACTTACTATTTCATTAATAGCTACAGAACAATCCATTGCTATGTTTAATAATTTTTTTGTTTGTATTACATTTACAATCCCAATACCTGTCATTACCGAAGTACCATTCATCAATGCCAAACCTTCACGTAATTCTACCTTTATCGGTTGTAAACCTTCTTTTTCAAAAACATCTTTGGTTGCTAAACGCTCGCCTTTATAAAAAACCTCTCCTTCGCCAATTAAAACCAAAGCTAAATGTGCTAATTGAACTAAATCTCCACTTGCACCAACACCTCCATGAGCATATATTAATGGAGTAATGTTTTTGTTAATTAACTCAGCCATCAATTCAACCAATGAATGATGCACACCAGAATTACCCAAACACATGGTGTTTAATCTTGCTAAAATAGCAGATTTTACAACAATTGGTTCTAAAGGCAAACCGCTTCCAGAAGCGTGAGATCTAATTAAATTATATTGTAATTTAATTCTATCGGCATCATCAATTTTATATTGAGCCATTGGTCCAAAACCAGTATTAACTCCATAAATAACCTTGTTTTTTGCAAACTCTTTTAGAAAAACAAAGGACTCTTTTACCCTTTTTAAAGCGTTTTTACTTATCGTAATTTTTTTGTCTTCAAACAAAACAGCATTAAAGTCGCTTAGTAACAACTCTTTATCAATATATAACATTTATAAAAATTTATTATGTTTTTTCTTAGCATTAAAAAAATAATAGCTAATTTTATGGCAAATTTAAGCCTTTTTTTAATTAGAATAAAATGAGTAGAGAAATAATTGATGTATTGGTTATTGGAGCAGGTCCTTCTGGCTGTGTTTCAGCATCCTATTTGAAGAATAATGGAGTAAATGTTAAGATAATAGAAAAATCTAAATTCCCAAGATATGTAATAGGCGAAAGCTTATTACCAAGATGTATGGATCATTTTGACGAGGTTGGATTGTTAGAATGCCTTAAAGAACAAAATTTTGAACCAAAAAAAGGTGCACGGTTTTTAAGAAATGGCGAAGTGTGTAATTTTGACTTTAGTAATAAACATTATGAAGAAGGTTGGGATTGGACTTGGCAAGTACCAAGAGCTGATTTTGATAATGCGCTTGCAATTGAAACTCAAAAAAAAGGAGTAGAAATTGAATTTGAAAGCGCTGTTACTAATGTTGTTTTTGATGACAATGGTAATTCTATTACAACAGTAGTAGATAAAAACGGAAATAAAAAAACGATTGAAGCAAAATTTGTGGTAGATTCAAGTGGCTATGGACGTGTTTTACCAAGGTTACTTAATTTAGATAAACCTTCAAGTTTACCCAAACACGCTTCTATTTTTACACAAGTAAAAGATATTAGAAGACCAGAAGGTAAAGAAGGTACAACGATTAGTTTTGATATTTTAGAAACCCAAGTTTGGTTATGGGTAATACCGTTTTCAAACGGAAATACAAGTATAGGTTTGGTTGGACCAACCGAATTTATTAATTCTTTTAAAGGCACACCTTACGAAAGATTAAATCAAATGATTAAATTATCAGCTTATTATAAAGATCGATTTGTAGATTTAGAATCCGAATATTTATTTGAACCAATTGTCATTCAAAATTTTTCAAAATCAGTTAAACAATTATATGGTAAAGGTTATGCATTAACGGGTAATAGTTCTGAATTTTTAGATCCAGTTTTTTCTTCGGGAGTTACATTTGCTACCGAATCAGGTTTGTTAGCAGCAAAATTAGCCTATAAAGAGTTGAAAGGAGAAACCGTAAATTGGGAGAAAGATTATCACGATTATATTGCACATGGTGTTGCTGTGTTTAGAACTTATGTAAACGAATGGTATACGGGTAATTTACAAGAACTATTCTTTTATCAACCTGAAAATGAAACCGTAAAAAAACAAATATGCTCGGTATTAGCTGGCTATGTTTGGGATGAAACAAATCCTTTTGTAAAAAAACACGAACGAGTTATTGCTAATTTTGCACATTTAATTAAACAATAAATATTTATATATAAACAAAAAGCCATCCATTAATTTTGATGGTTTTTTATTTATGAATTTGTATTCACATTTAAAATGTGTAATATATAAATTGTAATTTTGTTTTATAAAAGAAAAACATGTCCCAAAACAAAAAAATCTACTTTGCATCAGACCAACATTTCGGTTTACCAAACCATAAAGATAGTTTGGTACGTGAAAAAATATTTATTTCTTGGTTAGATGCCGTTAAAAAAGACGCAGAAGCAATTTTTTTACTTGGTGATTTATTTGATTTATGGATGGAGTACAAAACTGTTGTTCCAAAAGGATTTGTACGTGTTCTTGGTAAATTAGCCGAAATAAGCGATAGCGGAATACCAATTCATTTTTTTGTTGGAAATCACGATTTATGGGTTCGTGATTATTTTCAAAAAGAACTTAATTTTAAGGTTTATATAAAACCAAAAGAATTTAATTTTAACAACAAAACATTTTTAATTGGTCATGGCGATGGTCTTGGACCTGGAGATAAAGGGTATAAAAGGATGAAAAAAATATTTACAAATCCTATTTCAAGATGGTTTTATAGATGGTTGCATCCTGATATTGGCGTTGCTTTAGCACAAAGTTTATCTTTAAAAAACAAACTAATTTCTGGCGATGAAGATATTAAATTTTTAGGCGAAGATAAGGAATGGTTGGTACAATATTGCAAGCGTAAATTAGAAACAAAACAGTATGATTATTTTATTTTTGGACATAGACATTTGCCAATGGATATAACTATTAATAAAAGTAAATATATTAATACAGGCGATTGGATTAGCTATTTTACTTATGCCGTTTTTAACGGCAATGATTTAGAATTAAAAAACTATAAACATTAAAAAAAAGGCAATAAATTATTTTTTGAAAAGCACAAATTTTAGATTTAGTTCTACCTTGGTTATTTCAAAATTGTATAGCAAAACACAATAGTGATAAAGGTTGTAGTAGGTACATGACACGAGATCAATTTGTTGCTCAAAGTTTCAAACTAAAAATAGTCCTTCAAAGCCACGCCTCGTCTAAGAAAAAAGGCTAAAAACTTTGATTGCAAATTTAGGTCGAACTCAGGTTAATACTTTGAGTTATATTTCGACAGGAATAGGTATTAGTGATAAATTTATTTATAGTTTAGGTCTTAGAAAAGTCCAGCACGTTCTACGATGAGCGATGGCAGTAAAAACAGAAATTATCAAGTCTTCGAATCCTTATACTATAGGCTTTTATCACATTATTCCGTAATTTTAAAAGGCGTGTAAAACCAAGAATGGTCCTTCAAAGCCACGCCTCGTCTAAGAAAAAAGGCTGAAAACTTTAATTACAAATTTAGGTCGAACTCAGGTCGATAGTAGTACTGTTAGTCTATGTTTATCTACGTTTGATTGGGTAAAGTTTCGGACAGCAAAAGGAGGTATTAAAAAATAAAAATAGTTTTAAGTTTTTTTGGTTTAGAAGTTTAAAACGTTGTTTCATGTGTTAAATAGGCTGTTTCATAAGTTGACCACTTTCATTTTTAATTAATGCATTTATGTTTGCAGTATATAAAATTAAATATAAAACAATGAAAACAAAATTATTATTAGTACTACTTTTTACAAGTAGTTTGTCATTCAGTCAAGTGTATGTAAATGCAAATGCAATAGGGAATAATGACGGAAGCTCTTGGGCAGACGCTTACGTTGATTTAAATACCGCTTTAACAGCAGTAGGTAATAATTCAGAAATTTGGATTGCAAAAGGTGTTTATAAGGCAGGTGTTAATCGTTCAGACTCATTTGTAGTTGCTAATAGCGGTGTAACTATTTATGGAGGCTTTAATGGAACAGAATCTGTATTAGCAGATAGAGATGTTACATTGATTCATTCAGCTAATGAAACCATACTTAGTGGTGATTTATTAGCTAACGATGATGCTAATGTTACTTATAACAACTCTACAAGAGCTGATAATAGTTTGCGTATAGTTCAAGTTGACGGGAATAATGCTGTTATTGATGGTTTAACTATTTCCGATGGATATGCTGATGCAATAAGTGGAGACAATCGTTTTGGAGCTGGATTATCCATTGATGCTACAGTAGGTCTTTTTGCCATTAACAATGCTATTATTAAAAACAATGTAGCTTGGATGGGTGCAGGTTTAAATTTATCATCAGGTATTCATAATTCTACTATAACAATTAATTCTTGTGTCTTTGATAATAACTTAAGTAGTATAGCTTCGGGGTTTTATGCAATTCCAAAAGCAAATAAAGCTATGCAGGTTTTATTATCTAACTCTTTATTTAAAAATAATAAAACAGCAGATAACACCACAAATAGAAGAGCATCAGGTGCTTCTGCAGGTCTTTTTAGAGCTTATTATTCAGGTTCATATCTAAGTGCAGTAGTTGTAAATAACACATTTGTAAAAAACAAAAGTTTCGGCACAGGACCTTCTAATTATCCTGTTTTAGGATTTTCACAATCAAATGGAGGTTATTTAAGTATAGCTTATTTATCAAACAATATTTTTTGGGGAAATATTACAAATTCAGGAGTTACAACGGTTTCTATTAGCTCTGCTGGGACTGGATCAAATGTCAACAATCCGACTTTTATGAATAGTAATATTAGTGAAAATGGTTTTGCTTATATTTCTTACATTTGGAGTACACCACATGCAATTAATGCCAACCCTTTGTTTACCGATTTTACAAATAATAATTTTTCACTACAATCAAGTTCTCCAGCAAAAAACACAGGAAATAATGCGGATGCATTAGGAGCTGTAACTGATTTATTAGGTAATGATAGAATATACGACACCACAGTTGATATAGGTTGCTATGAATATGCACCAGGTTTAATACGTACTTTTACTGAAATTACTTCAAATAACGGATTTATATCTCCAAA
>Ga0256840_1004329_pt1 | contig 10707 bp, 9 predicted proteins | sample 355202metaG_FD_185969 | JGI IMG/M metagenome (GOLD analysis project Ga0256840, IMG submission 185969) | Hydrothermal vent microbial communities from Mid Atlantic Ridge, Atlantic Ocean - 355-202 | ecosystem: Environmental > Aquatic > Marine > Hydrothermal vents | place: Atlantic Ocean: Mid...
TTTTGAGCGTAAAGTGGCACGATTAATACCAAGATAGGTGGCAGTACGAGATTGATTGCCATTGGTGTACTCCATTAATACTTCTAATAGAGGTTTTTCAACTTCATCGATTACTAGTCGATATAAATATGAGGCATCTTGATCGCCAAGAAGTTGTAAATACTCTTTTACTGTAACTCTTGTTGTTTCAGCTAAAGAGAGCCCGTTTGGTGTTGCAATAGGGAGATTTTTCATAGGATTATTTGTACCTTTTTTTACTCTACGAGTCCTTGTAAGATTGTGTATGACAACAGAGGTAGATAAACTACTCACTAATATTTTCCTATTTCCTGAATAAATTTTAAGCTTGACATATTAGTTTTTGCTTTGAAAATAGGTAGATAAATCTTAGTAGATTGTCTTTCTGACCAACTAGCTTGTATAAATAACAGTCATAATGGCTATAAACAATCTGCTTATTTATTGAAGGTTTTTTTAGCCTGATAAAAGGTATAATTTTAATCAATTGAGCTTTCTTCATAAAAATATTTTTTATAAAGTAGCAGATAATCTTTTAGTGATAAGTATTATTAATATTTCTTCAAGTTTTTGATATTGTTTCTCTGCAACAGTGATTGAAAAAATTTCAGTTCGTATAGATTTTAATAAGTTTTCATCCCAGTTTATTAAATTGGATAAATACCAGCCTATATGTTTTCGAGCAATACAAACAGCTTGTTTGTCTTCATAGTGCTTATGAATGCCCCGTAGGTGCTTTAGAATAATGATTTTCTTTGTTTCTAGTGAAATTGGGCTTTTATGTTTCGGATCATTTTTTTGATGATTTAAAGCATTGCTGATTTCTTCAAAAACCCAAGGTTGTCCTCGGGTGATTCTGCCAAGCATTAACCCATCTGCTTGTGTATATTTGAGAATAAATTTTGCGTCTTCAGCACAATAAATATCACCATTAGCGATGATGGGAATATCTATCGCTTGTTTAATCTGACGAATGGTTTCAAACTCAGCAAAACCAGTATAAGCCTGCTTTCGGGTTCTGCCATGAATGGATAATAATGAAATACCACAATCTTCAGCTATCTTAGCAATTTCTAAAGCATTACGATGCTTAGTTTCCCACCCTGTTCTGATTTTAAGTGTTACAGGTATAGACACTGCTTTTACAACATGATTGAGAATCTCTTTGACGAGCTTTGGTTCTTTCATCAGTGCTGACCCCGCCGCTTTGCTACAAACCTTTTTAGCAGGGCAGCCCATATTGATGTCGATAATATTTGCACCAATACTTTGATTAAATTGAGCAGATTCAGCCATAACTCTAGGGTCAGTACCAAGAATTTGTACAGTGCGCGGCTCTGGCTCACTGCTTTGCAATAATCTGTTCTGCGTCTTTCTGGTTTTCAACAAGGATAAATCAGAAGAAATCATTTCAGAATAGGTAAGCCCAGCACCAAAATATTGACATATCTCACGATAAGGCTTATCGGTGATCCCTGCCATAGGTGCTAGAAGAAGGTGGCTTCTAAGTTTATAAGGGCCAATATTTAATGACATAAATTAAAATATGCAAAAAAGGGGGGGGATGGGTATCAATAAAACTTGAATTGAAAGCGGGTTGCTTTACTACCAGGGTCTTTAATTTTAAGTTTTATTTTGCTTTGTTGGTTGTGAGAAAGCATTAGACCTTTTGCTTGATTTTGCAGATATTCAGATGGCCTAAAGCGTCTGAGCGCAATAACTTTTGATTTAGAATCACTTAGGCGTAGTTCAATAATGGGGTAGGGTTGTTTGAGTTTTGCTATGTTTTCTAGTGTTGCAGAAATGAGCAATACATCCGATTCATTTGGATGCGCAAAAACATTATAACTAAGCATTTGAATTTTTTCAGGCTCATGTCGAGGTTCTTCAGTTGCTTTAAACTTTATATTAAAATAAATTTGCAAGGCTAATAGTAAGGTTAAAAATAATACTGAGATTAGCAGCCACTTATTGAATGTTTGAGCAGGTTTATCAGTGTCTTCTTTATAATAAGGTAAGCTATCATTAGGGCTTTCATTGCTTTGGCGAATTGAAATAGTATGCGCTTCCTTGTTGTTATCTCTCTTCTTTGTCTTAGGGATGACGACAGGAGCAGTTGACTCTAGATCAACAACTTCCTGAAAAGGCATAGGAGTAGTATTTGAGAGTGTTTTGGTTGCATCAAAAATAGAATAGCATTCCCCACAGCGAAGCCTTCCTTTAGTTGTGGTAATCTCTCGTAAAGTAACACGAAATATTGCCTTGCAATTTTCACATTGTGTAAACATCTATATTTATTATCTACTTATCACTAAGGAGTTATTTTTAAATTTTTGTGGCAGAAATTCTTGCCCAGCCATCAAGCACTTGGATATTAAAATCTTTAAATCCAGAAGCATAGCTATCAATAATTTGATTTTTTTGTTCTTCAAGTATCCCTGAGAGAACCAGCGTACCTTCTGATCGTATAAGTGACGAAAGCAATGGGTAAAGTTCAAGCAATGGCCCACATAAAATATTGGCAAGCACCAAATCAGATTGCACAATTGTAAAATCATCGGGTAAATAGCAACTTATTTTTGAATCCTCAATTGAATTGCGCTGCATATTATCTTTAGTTGCAACTAATCCCTGAGGATCAATATCAACCGCAGAAATATGTTTTGCTCCCAGTTTGGCTGCCGCCACCGCAAGAATTCCGCTACCACATCCATAATCAATGACTTTTAACCCTTTAGGTGGGTGTTGATCAAGCCATTCCAGACATAAGGCTGTGGTGGGATGAGTACCAGTACCAAAAGCCAGACCAGGATCGAGATGAATTTTCACAGCATCATCATCTGGAATTTCATAATTACTCGGATAAATCCAAAGATTTTCACCAAAACGCAAGGGATGAAAATCTTTCATCCAGACTCTTTCCCAGTCTTGGTCTTCAATAATTTCAGTATAAAATTCTTGAATATTCCATTTATTTTTATTGTTTTCAAGTAACAGGGTTAAAGCCTTCAGATCAGCATCAGCATCAAATAGGGCGATTATAATAAGGTTTTTCCATAGTGGAATTTCGCCTGGTAGAGGCTCTAACACAGGCTCATCTTTGGCATCTTTAAGTGTCACAGAAAGCGCACCAGCCTCTTCCATGACTGATTCAAGAGATTCACTGTAGTCTCTTGATGTATGGCAAACCAGCTGTATCCAGCTATCTTGTTTTTTCATCAGTCAAAGTGGGCTATAAGCCCAGCTTTTTTTCCAGATAATCAATGCCTGCACCGCCTGCAATAAATGCAGTATCTTCCATAATGCGACGTTGTAATGGTATATTGGTTTTTATACCCTCAATAACCATTTCAGAAAGTGCGCCATCCATACGTTTTATAGCGCCAGCACGGTCTTCTGCATGAACAATTAATTTACCAATCATTGAATCATAATAAGGTGGAACACTATAGCCACCGTAAATATGTGAATCAATGCGAACCCCTAAGCCACCAGGAACATGAAAGCGTTCAACTTTACCAGGAGAAGGTACAAAAGTTTCAGGATCTTCAGCATTTATACGACATTCAATAGCATGACCTTTTGGTTTAATATCTTCTTGCTTAATTTCTAGTTTTTTACCTGATGCAATGATAAGTTGCTGTTTAACAAGATCAACACCCGTTATCATTTCAGTTACAGGGTGTTCAACCTGCAAACGAGTATTCATTTCAATAAAGTAGAATTCATTATTCTCATAAAGAAACTCAAAAGTACCCGCGCCACGATAGCCAATTTCCTTGCAAGCATTAGCGACGGCAGTACCTATTTTATTTCGTTGCTTTTCAGTTACACCAGGGGCAGGGGCTTCTTCAACAACTTTTTGATTACGACGTTGCATAGAGCAATCACGCTCACATAAATGAATCGCATGACCATGCGTGTCGGCCAACACCTGAAACTCAACATGACGAGGCTTTTCAAGGAATTTCTCCATAAATACAACATCATTGTTGAATGCTTGCCCAGCTTCGGTTTTCGTTAAAACAATAGATTCAAGCAAGTCCGATTGATCATATACAACACGCATACCGCGACCGCCTCCGCCGCCTGTTGCCTTAATAATAATGGGATAGCCAATCTTCTCAGCCATTTTCATGCAGCTATCAGGGTCATCAGGAATCGGTCCATCAGAGCCAGGCACACAAGGTACGCCAGACTTATGCATAGCTCTTTTAGCTTCGATTTTATCACCCATTACACGAATAGTGTCAGCAGTTGGCCCGACAAAAATAAATCCACTGGATTCAACTCGCTCAGCAAAATCTGCATTTTCAGAAAGAAATCCATAACCAGGGTGTATAGCATCGGCATTAGTAACTTCTGCCGCACTAATGATGGCAGGGATATTTAAATAGCTCTCCATAGATGAAGCAGGGCCAATACAGACAGACTCATCCGCAAGACGCACATGTTTAAGATCACGGTCAGCAGTAGAATGCACCGCAACGGTTTTAATGCCCATCTCACGGCAGGCTCTTAAAATCCGTAAAGCTATTTCGCCACGATTGGCGATAAGTAATTTTTTTATCATTTTTACTTCTCTTTTAATACTTGATCAGGGGTTCCATAAGTATCTATCATTCAATGACGAAAAGGGGTTGGCCAAATTCAACAGGTTGCTCATTTTCAACCAATATGGCCTTAATCACGCCAGCCTTATCTGACTCAATCTGATTAAGCATTTTCATAGCTTCAATAATACAAAGCGTATCACCCACAGAAACTGATTGACCCACAGTAACAAAAGGTGAAGAAGTGGGAGAAGCAGCACCATAGTAAGTACCCACCATAGGGGAGTCAATAGTATCACCACTCGGATGATCTGGCTCTTCAATAGCAGGAGAGCTAAGCCCAACGGCAGGAGCAGGAGTCGTTCCCACAGGAGCCGCAAGAGGCGCAGGAGCAGCAACCGTAATAGGAGCAGGAGGTTGGCGCGAAATGCGTACAGACTCCTCACCCTCAATAATTTCTAGTTCAGCAATGTCGCTATTTTCAATTAACTCAATTAACTTTTTAATTTTGCGAACGTCCATATTAATTGTTCTCGATATTAGTTTATTTGGATTCCAAATGATGCAAGGCAGCCTGCAAAGCAAGCTCATAACCTTGAGCACCAAGCCCTACGATAGTGCCAACAGCAATATCTGAAAAATAAGAATGCTGGCGAAAGGCTTCTCTTTGATGCACATTGGAAAGGTGTATTTCAATAAAGGGAATTTTAGTTCCCAAAAGTGCATCACGAAGAGCGATGCTAGTGTGTGTATAGGCAGCAGGATTAAACAGTATAAAAGCTATATCCTCCTGTGCTGCCAAGTGAATTCGATTAATTAACTCACCCTCAATATTACTTTGAAAATGAGTAATTTGGTGATCTTGCACTGATGCCTGTTCAGATAACTTATTAGCAATATCATCCAAGGTTTCAGAACCATATATTTCAGGCTCACGGACACCTAGTAGATTTAGATTAGGTCCGTTTAAAAGAAGAAGTTTAGCCATAAATACCTATACAAAGGAATAACAATCAATAAAATTCCAAATTAATTTATTTTTCGCCTCAGGCAGACTCATAAATTACCGCAATTTGTCGGATTACGCTATCACTAATCCGACCTACAAAAAAACAGATTTAATTCGCCACCTTAGCTATCAACTAGCCATCAAGCATAATGTAACAAGTTTAGCGAAGATACAGACTAAACTCGCCATTTACCAAGATTTTACATAGGTTTTTTGGGTATTGCTATTAATATCACCAAAGAGTTCGATATATTATATCGTGCCTATTAGATGCTCCGCATCTTCCGCATGTGCCACCCATATTTATCATTTCCGCATGTGCCACCACATCGTCATTCCCGCATGTTTTTAGCGGGAACCTCGCTATACATGCACGCAATTTATACATAAAGTTCATACACAAAGTTCAAACAGATCCCCGCTTAAAACATGCGAGGATGACGCTGTGTTATTGCTTCATTCTTGTATTTTTTATCATGCCCACGTTCTACGTGGGTATGAAGTTATAGACGCTCCGCGACTCTCTGCGTTACAAAAAATGCAAAAAAAGGGGGGGATGGGTATTATGAGTTATTTTAGGCTCATTTCTCTATTGGGAAATACCTATTAGAAAATACCTATTGGAAAATACCGCTCCTATCACACTCTCTCTTTTGTCACTTAGATGACAGTTTAGCGCATCTATCCCTTATACAATCTTGAAAGAATTTGAATAGTCCATATTTTAATAACATCAATAAAATACAGGTTTTATAGACTGTGTTTTTAAAATACTAATTCTAGGTGGTAGATAACAATGAGAACAGATAAATTAACTAGTAAATTTCAACTAGCTCTACAAGATGCACAATCGCTTGCACTAGGCAAGGATCATCAGTTTATTGAGCCAGTCCATTTAATGATTGCATTGCTTGATCAAGAGGGCGGTAGCACGCGAGGCTTGCTAACCCAGGCGGGTGTTAATACTAATCTTTTGCGTTCACAATTAGGTGATGCGCTTGACCGTATGCCGTCGGTATCTGGCGGTGATGCGGGTGATGTGCATATTTCTAATGATTTGTCGCGTTTATTAAATGTGACGGATAAATTGGCACAAAAGCGTAATGATCAATATATTTCGTCCGAGCTTTTTGTACTTGCGGCACTTGAAGATAAGGGCGCGTTAGGTGAGGCACTGAAAAATAATGGTGCAACTAAAGCAGCGATTGAGCAAGCCATTGATTCAATGCGTGGTGGTCAATCTGTGAATGACCCTAATGCGGAAGATCAGCGTGAAGCCTTAAAAAAATACACCATTGATTTAACCGAGCGTGCCGAGCAGGGCAAAATTGATCCGATTATTGGGCGTGATGAAGAAATCCGCCGTATGGTGCAGATTTTGCAACGTCGTACTAAAAACAACCCTGTGATTATTGGTGAGCCTGGTGTCGGTAAAACGGCTTTGGTTGAAGGCTTGGCACAGCGTATTGTGAATGGTGAAGTGCCTGATAGTGTTAAAGGCAAACGCTTATTATCGCTTGATTTAGCGGCTTTATTGGCGGGTGCAAAATTCCGTGGTGATTTTGAGGAGCGTTTAAAAGCAGTTTTAAATGATGTTGCTAAATCAGAAGGCAATATCATTATGTTTATTGATGAAATTCACACGATGGTAGGTGCGGGTGCATCTGAGGGCGCGATGGATGCAGGTAATATGCTAAAACCTGCATTGGCGCGTGGTGAGCTTCATTGTGTGGGTGCAACCACGCTGGATGAATACCGTCAATACATTGAAAAAGATGCTGCACTTGAGCGTCGTTTCCAAAAAATTATTGTGGATGAGCCAACGGTTGAAGATACGGTGGCAATTTTGCGTGGCTTAAAAGAGCGTTATGAGGCGCATCACGGTGTTGAAATTACTGACCCAGCAATTGTTGCAGCAGCGACCCTTTCGCATCGTTATATCACGGATCGGCAGTTGCCTGATAAGGCGATTGATTTGATTGATGAGGCAGCCTCACGCATTCGTTTGGAAATTGATTCAAAGCCAGAGGCGATGGATAAGCTTGAGCGCAAACTGATTCAATATAAAATCGAACGTGAAGCACTCAAGAAAGAAGATGATGATGCCTCGAAAAAACGCTTGGCTGAGTTGCAAGAAAAAATTGATCAACTTGAAAAAGAGTTTTCTGATCTGGAAGAAATCTGGAAATCAGAAAAAGCAGCCGTTCAAGGCACGGCACATATTAAAGAAGAGCTGGATCAGGCACGTATTGAGCTTGAAACTGCCCACCGTGCAGGTGATTTACAGCGTATGTCAGAATTACAATATGGCAGAATCCCTGAGCTTGAAAAACAGTTAGAAGCGGCGAGTGAGGTTGATCCTACCGAGCATTTTCAACTGCTACGCAATAAAGTCAGCGATGAAGAAATTGCTGAAATTGTTTCTATGTGGACAGGCATTCCAGTGAGCAAAATGCTCGAAGGTGAGCGCGATAAGCTATTGCGTATGGAAGACGAATTACGCAAGCAGGTGATTGGTCAAACAGAAGCGATTGAGGCAGTCTCCAATGCCATTCGCCGCTCACGCGCTGGCTTGTCTGATCCACAACGTCCAAACGGTTCTTTTCTCTTTCTCGGCCCAACAGGGGTGGGAAAAACCGAACTCAGCAAGGCATTGGCTAACTTCTTATTTGATACCGAAGAGGCAATGGTGCGCGTTGATATGTCGGAGTTTATGGAAAAGCACTCGGTGGCACGCTTAATCGGTGCGCCTCCAGGCTATGTGGGCTATGAAGAAGGTGGCTATCTGACTGAGCTAGTGCGTCGTAAGCCTTATTCAGTGATTTTGCTGGATGAAGTCGAAAAAGCACATCCTGATGTTTTCAATATTCTACTGCAAGTGCTGGATGACGGACGCTTGACAGATGGTCAAGGGCGCACCGTTGATTTCAGCAATACCGTGGTAATTATGACCTCTAACCTAGGCTCTGACATGATTCAATCAATGGCCGATGGAAGCTATGAAGACATGAAAGCAGCCGTAATGGAAGTGGTCGGAACGCACTTTAGACCCGAGTTTATTAACCGTATTGATGATAGCGTGGTATTCCGCCCATTAAGCAAAGAAGATATTCGCAAGATTGCCGAAATCCAACTGCAGAACCTTGGAAAACGACTCGCTGAAAATGATCTTTCGATTGCATTCTCCGATGTGGCACTAGATAAAATTGGCGAAGAAGGCTTTGATCCAGTCTACGGCGCACGTCCACTCAAGCGGACAATTCAAACCGAAATTGAAAACCCTCTAGCACAGAAAATCTTAGCAGGAGAATTTGCACCCGGTGAAACGATTAAAGTAGACGTAGAAGACGGGAAGATAGTCTTTAATCACACTTAGGAGGCAAGGTTTGAACTGCCCTAAAAAAGCATGAAAAAAGAGGGGGTAGTGTAGTATAGATGATTATTGATCAACAAAGTTAAGTTTGAGATTGATATTCATACTTAAAATCACAGAAATGATCTTAAACACTTTTGAGCTGAATTCATTACACACGAATTCAGCTCAAATAAACTAATAACCTGAATCCACATTGATCTCATAGATTCAGGTAATAAATTAGTTCAGGTCTTTAGTCACAACAAATGCACCGCGAAGGTCACCTTGTTTAAAGCCACGAGCTTTGTCATCAGGATAAAGTTCTGCCAGTTTAGCTTCAACCTTAGCATCAATTTTTTCAGCATGACACTTTAAGCATAGCTTTCCTGTTGGAATTGCCTTAACAAAACGGAATTGCTTTTTACCATCTGTTTCAACAATTTGAGCATAAGCCATTTTCTTTAAGTCAGCACCCTTTGCATGTTTGAGTGCGAAATCTTCTAATACTTTTCTTTGCCATTCAGTAGGCACATTAGCAGGATTACGATTTTTGATACTAACGCGCTTGATGGTTAAACCTTGTTGTTTGGAAATATCTTGAGCAATAGGTGTCGCCTTCTTGCTACAAACACTAATAGCATTGGTTAAACCGCCTTCCTTTACAGCCTTTTTTAATTCACCTTTAAGTGTTTTAGCAAATTTCCCAATGGTTTGTTTAGAAGCGCTAATCAAAGCCATTTTTTGATCTAGCTCAGCTGTTCTGAAAAACATTTTTTCTTTATTGAGCTTATAACTCCAAGGTAAGTTCGCATTCTTCCAACCATTCTTTAAACGCCAATTCTTTTTCTCACCCTTCTTGATTTTTCCACCTTCAAAACCATCGGTGACAACATAAACATTTTTATAACCCTTGCCCTCAAGCATTTTTGAACTTGGTGCGCCACGAGTCCCGCCTGAACGACACATTAAAATAATAGGTGCTGATTTATCAAGTCCTCGATCTTTGAGTGCTTTTGCAACCAATGACTCAAAATCTGGATTAGTTGTCATTTTAAATACTTGCTTTGGTGGTTTATGCCATTGCGAGGGTGTTGATAATTTAAAGGGGATATTCACATCCACCACATCGGTAAAACCTGTAAACATGATTTCAATAGGGTCGCGGATATCAATAAATAAAACCTTATCACCTTGCTCTTTCTTCATCGTGTAAGCTTCTTTTGAGTCAACATAAAGATTCCATGAAGTTTGCTTTTTGGGGTCTGCTGGTTTTTCTGCAGCAAATGCAGAAGAACATGCAAGCACTCCAGCGAGCAAAAATATTTTATATTTCATACTAATTTCCTTGGTTATTTAGAAGTAGGCGGAGATTCTACTCAAATTGACTCACTCAACAATGATTTTTATCAAAAAGAAAATATATACTTGAGTATTCTAATCAGGAATTAAATTTGACTTGTTGACTTACATTATTTCGCTACGTGCAATAATCTAGGAGGCTGTCCGAGAATAGGAGTCGTAGCGAGGGAAAGCTGATTTGAGCTAGATTTTTCACCGATTTGAGGGGAATAGTTGTTCTATTCGCCGAAGATTGGAGGAAAAGCTAGCCAAATTCAGCTTTTCTGCAGTAGGCTCTCTATTCTCGGACAGCCTCCTAGGTCAACCTACAATTTAAGCTGAATCCTTAAGGAAATCCTGATTAAGTCGATTAGAATTTAGTGCAGAACAATCTGTCGCTATTTTTCACGAAGTGAGACGTAATAGTTATTCTA
>Ga0256840_1004330_pt1 | contig 10707 bp, 8 predicted proteins | sample 355202metaG_FD_185969 | JGI IMG/M metagenome (GOLD analysis project Ga0256840, IMG submission 185969) | Hydrothermal vent microbial communities from Mid Atlantic Ridge, Atlantic Ocean - 355-202 | ecosystem: Environmental > Aquatic > Marine > Hydrothermal vents | place: Atlantic Ocean: Mid...
CAGGATATCCATGAGCTCGCTCCCGTTTAGTTATATGAGTTCTACTACCAAAATACAAATAGCTTCCTTTTTCGCTGTCAGTTTCAGCTACATCGCTTGTCCATAAACCACCTTCATAACCTTTTTTAAGTATGCTTCCATAAACTCTTCTATAACCTACTGATGGTAATTTCAAAAAATTACTAAATGCTTCATCGTTATTTGTCATTCCATCTGTGCTATCAATAGTTTCAGCCTTTAACTCATCTCGAGTTGACACTCTATAACCTGTTGGACAGACGGAGGAACCATCTATTTTTGACCAATATTTACTTCTTTTACTTCCGTTAGTATCGTTTACATCTGCTGATATCCACTCAAATGGGCGTTGTGTTGGAGCTATAAAATCAATTCCAGCATTCTCAATATCTATCGCTAGAGTTCTAGTTATATTGCTTTCATTATTTTCATGTCCATCAGCACCCCTACCCCATTGATAATAATCTCCAAAACATAAAGTGTCATCTTTTGCCTCACAAGCTTGTGATGCACCTAAATTTCTATCTAGCCATACTTTTGCTGTATAGGGCGATACAACTGTGTAGTAAGAAAAACCATTATGTGTAACAATTGCTCTTGGCTCATTTATAATTACAACAAGCTTATCTATCGCCATATTTCCAGATTTATCTGTAATTGTTAAGGTAATATTATGTGTGCCAACAGAAAAATCAGACTTTGAAAAAGAAGATGCTTCTGATAACACAACCCCATTTTCTTTCCAAATATAAGTAATTATATCACTATCACTACTACTTCCATTTGCATCTAAAGTAACACTATCCCCCTCGTAAGCTTGCTGATCTTCTCCAGCATCAGATATAATTGCCACATCTTTAACACAACGGATACTAAAGCCCATAGTGCGTTCACTATAACTCTCATCCGCACCAGCATTGTAAAAGTAAAGATAAGATGATTTATCATCATTGTATCTACTACTTGACCAAATACTTCCTTGAGAATTAACAGGATTAAATCCTCCGTTTGTATTAACACGATATCCTACTAATGGCAATTTTAAAAAATTATTGAAGGCATCTTCAATGTTTGTCATCCCATCTACACTATCTATAGTTTCTGCTTTAAGCTCATCTATAGTTGGCACTCTAAAACCAACTGGACACACTGATGAGCCATCAGTTTTTGACCAATTTTTGGCTCTTTTACTTCCATTTGTATCATTTGCATCCAATGAGACCCAATCATATGGAGATGTAGTAGAAACTATAAAACTCTCTCCTGCATTATCTATATCAGCAGCTAAAGTTGTGTTAACCTCACTTGTATTATTTTCATGTCCATCACTATCTCTCCCCCATTGATAATAGTCTCCAAAACAATCTTTATCATCAAAACTGTTACAAACCTGTGATGCACCTAAATTTCTATCTAGCCAAACTTTTGCTGTATATGGTGACACAACTATATCATACACAACACCATCTTTAGTGATTAAAACTTCATTTGTATTTTTTGTTTTATCTTCACTACAAGCAATAAACACAAAGCTTATAAATGATGAGATAAAAAGTATATTTATTGTTCTTAACATCTACCTTCCTTAATTAAGTGTAATATTATAAAAGCCGCCACCAATATTTGGTTCAACATTTATCTCTTTTGAAAAACTGCTATCCTTGCACCCTCTTGCAGCAACAGTAGCCGTAATAGTTCTCTTACCAGATGTACTAAAGGATAGAACCTTATCCCCTGTCCATGCAGGATAATAAACACCGTCCAAACCATCAGAAAGATTACTTGAACTCCACGATAGTACTTTGCATTTTTCAACAGTTCCTTCTGTAAATGTCGGTGTAAAGGTAATCTCTTCATCTATTTTTACAGAGTTTACAGCTGTGCCAAACTTGTTAGACATTCTAACATTTTCTATCTCTGCAAAAGCAAGTAGCTCATTTTTAATCTCTAACTCATAGCTTTTATACTCAACTTGTGATGGCACACCCTCTTTAGTGAAGTATATCTCAGGATTGATAATTTTAATATTTTCAGAAGCATCACCCGCAGAGTAGTTAAATTTATAAGAGACTCTATGTGTTTGTGAAGCTCCACTCTCTATAGTTGTACCAATAAGCTCAGGGATTGGATCTCTTGTCATAACCGTTCCCTGCGGAGTTGATAACTTTTTAGCTTGATCATATAACCACCACTCAACCTTATCTATCACCGTATCGCTATTTGGTTCTATCACAATCTCTAAAGAGGTGCTTAAACCACTATCTCTTACACTTGACGGTATATGAGATGTAACAACACCCGGATCCACATCAAATGTGACATCTGCCACTTCAGCATCGATACTCACAGAGCTCGAAGCTCCTTTTGAGTCGGTAACAGTGGCAGTTATACGGTGCGACCCCTCATTTTTAAAGGTGTAATACTTTGTACCTACTGTGGATTTAGCATTTCCCATGTCGCCATCAATGTTGGAGCTGAAATCTACCAAAAAACCACTCTCCCCCTCTGGATCTATAACTTCAAAATCTATAGCAATTTCACCACCTAAAACAACTACATTATCAAGTAAAGGACCACTAAAGCGTGGTGATGGTTCTTCGAGTGTTAAAACAGGTGCGACATTTTCTGATTTGTCTATTCTCCAATTTACATCAAGAAGCGGATAACCAAACTGCTCACTCCAAACTATAACATTCAAGTCAACTCCTATACTAGAAGTTATCCCACCTTTAAGCTCCCAAGCAGGGTCTCTTGGTAGAGCAGCAATAAAGTTTACATAACCACCTAAATCAGCATACACACCAGCTAAACCATAAAGCATAAAAGAAGCTTTTATAGCTAACTCTGCTTTAGCATCTAGTTCACCTGAATAAACAGGTGGTAAATTTGTAAAACTTTTTTCATAGCCAGATAAATCCGTCCAACCATCATCAGGATTATATTCTACACCAGCGGTAAATTCAAGCTCTTGAACCGCACTATACTCTATGGAAACACTTATTTCACCATTTACTTTTAGTTGCGATGTGAAAGATGGAACAAAGACCAATGGAAACACACTTATAGGAGGTAAAACTAGTGTTGGGGGTAAATCTACAACAACCTCTTTTGACCACTTAACATTTCCTATCAATTCAACTTCAGCAGTTTCATTTGCTGTAAACTTAGCTAAAAAGTCTGGCTTTGAACATAAAAAACCTGAACATGCTAACTTCACTTTAGCAGCTACATCAAAGCTAAGATTTCCTTTTGCTGATATTTGATCATCTTTAGTATCATGATCATTATCTTTATCATATATCACTGCATTAAATGGTATATTTATTAAATCTTTTTGTTGCCCTCTATCAGTTTTTGTAAGTGCATCACTCTTCATCGGAATCCGTTCAAAATCTGTTATATCAAATGGCTTGTCGTACCATTCATATCCCTCCTCAACATCTACCAAATCAAAAGAGCGATCTAGTTCTATATTTGCTTCTTCTAAAATATCACCAATATATCCTTGGGTAGTAGAGAGAACTATTTTTCCATTAATTGTGTTGATAGCATCAACTTTTCTTAAAAATCCATTTGGAAACCTTGGACGAGGTTTACTCACTATAAAATCACCCTCTTTTAGGTTAATAAGATTCCCTTTTAATGACTCAAACACTGCTTCTCCATTATCTCTAAAGCCTAAAAGTTCTTTAGCTGCTTCAGGGTCAAGAGCATGAGTAGTTAATGTTAGTTTCGTATCTACTATATCTCCAGATGTTGCTAAATTTTGAGCAATTGATAGAGTATAAATATCTACACCTTTAACACCTTTAGAGCTAAGTGATAAAAACCCTTCCCCACTTAGCATTGGTCCAATATGCGTACTAATAACTTTTAAATCTTGAGATGATTTTGCAACGCCTGAGAGTGTTGTTTTATCGCAAAGAGTATTGTTAGGTAAAGGTGTAGCGAAAACCCCAGAGATATTTACACCTTTTTTCTTATTTATAAGATTAAATACGCCATCAACTTTATCATCTATACAGATAGCTTTAATAGTAGTTTGACCATATACTTGAAACACTCGTCCAACTTGAGGTCCACTGAGTGTTTTATCTGGTGGAATTGCTATAAATGTCCATGCAACACCTTGAAGTTTTTTATGTGTAGTTTGTGTTAATGAAACTTTTGTAGGTATTGTTGTATTTGCTTCAGTTATTGCTACAGCTGTTCCCAAATAAACTGGGATATTATCTATCCGAATCATTTTCGCTTTTATGCGAAGTTTCGCATCTTTAAGAGATGTCTCAAACCTATCTCTTGATACACCAAATATAAGACCCTTAAATCCTGCATCTCCTATGGAATCAACTTCTAGCAAAACAGGAGCTAAAGAGTTTTGAACAACTGTAGATGTAGCTCTTGATGGTGATGCACTCACATCTTGAGTAAGAGCTGTACTCATACTATAAGGTGATATAGACTTAACTACATCGACAACTAATTCTGTATCAACTTCACTATCATCACTTGCTTCAAAGTTTAATGTAGTGCTTATTGTATTATCCTCTTTTTCATCTGTAGCTTCTTCACTACATCCAGTAAAATTTACAATCATAGATATCAAAACAATACTATAAAGTAAATTTTTTACAATAATTTTCATTATTCATCTCCTCTCCATCATTTGATAAAAAAGTTTAACGAAAAAAAATTGCATAATAATTGTATAAAAAAATGTTATAATGATTCAATGCAAGTTCCTATACAAAATTTATTAAAAAGTAACTCTCGTAAAGAGATATTTTTATATGGTTATATATATAGTTTCATAGTTATACTTAGTGTTGCGTTGCTTATTGACTTGTTGTTATCAAATTTTGATGATGCCTTAACTGAAGGTATTGCAATCGTTATAGTTCTATTTTTAAACTATTACCTTCATAAATCTGGTAAAATCAGAGTTGTTTCCATATTGCTTATGTGGTGTGCTACATTAGCAACCTTTAGTCTTGTGTTTATCAATGACTTTGCTCATAACTCTTACTTTTTTCTCTTCTTTGTCCCTTTTGGCTACTATCTTGTTCTTGATAAAAAAGATATATTACCTCAAGTATCTGTATATTTTTTACTATTTACGCTATTTTTTATTTACGGTTATTTGTATTCACAAAATCGCTACTTATTTGATGATAAGGCGGCTTTAGGGGGATTATTCATAGCTACTCTCTTTGTTATCGCTATTGGTATATTTATATATTATGCGATTGAGCAGTCATTTGAAAAACTTGAAGCATTAAATCAACAAAAAGAGATTTTACTAAAAGAGGTTCATCATCGCGTTAAGAACAATCTTAATATGATTAGTTCCATCTTGGCACTTCAAAGTGATCCAGAAGATAAAAAACTTCAAAGTCTTATAGACAAAAATAGAATGCGCATAGAATCCATAAGCATTGTTCATGAGATGTTGTACAGTTTTGATGATTTGGAAAAAGTTAGTTTTAATGAATATGCAACGCGTCTTAGCAATCATGTATTGATTTCATCTTCCTTGCAAAATATCAAAATAAATATAGATTCATCAGATGTTGCTCTTAAACTAGAAAGTATGGTTTTTTTAGGGCTTATGATTCAAGAGATGCTTACCAACTCTTTAAAATACGCCTTTAAAGATGATGGTGAGATAAAAATTTCTTTACAAAAAGAGAAATGCAATTTTAAATTTTCATATGCAGATAGTGGTCAAGGTTACAACTTTAATGATGAAGATAAAAACAAAACTTTAGGTATAAATCTAATAAAACTGAGTACGAAACAACTTGGTGCAAAACTCGATATAATTAACGACAATGGACTAAAATATATTTTGGAGTTTACTTGTGAGTAAAATCAATATTCTTATCGTTGAAGATGATTATATATCTGCTGAGTATCTTAAAAAACTTCTATTAGAAAACAAACTAGATGTTATAGATAATGTTGATAATGCAAAGGATGCACTTAGCATTTGTAAAAACAATACAATAAATCTTATTTTGATGGATATAATGATTAAAGGGAACATTAGTGGTTGTGAACTTGCATTAACGCTTAGGCAATTAAAGCATACTATGCCCATAATTTTTTTAAGTGCTTACTCCTCAGAGCAGATGATTGAGTATGCTTTATGTGCAAACGCTTATAGTTATCTACTTAAGCCCTATAGAGATACTGAAATCATTTCCACTATTAAAATGGCTCTACAACTAAAAAGTAAATCAAATAAAGAAGATGATACAAAAATATTGCTCAAAAACAATTACTTAGTTGATGTAAAAAAGGAAAAAATATATAAACAATCTCAAGAGATATTCTTAAGTGAGAAACTTTTAAAACTAATTATACTCCTTGCAAAAAACAGAGGAAGTAGTATTTCAAACGAACAAATCAGCCTTAGTGTTTGGGGAAATATACAAAATATAAATACTATACGAGCATTAATACACAGACTTAAAAGAAAACTACCAGATTTAGATATTCATAATATAAACAAAAATGGCTATGTTATATATTGAGGGTATCTTTAAAATCACTAAGCACGACGAAGCAGCATCAGCCTTCTCACAAACAATACGAGAAGTGCAGCTGCTAAAATTTTAAAGTCTAATTCACTTGCTTTATGAATATTTGCAAAAGTATCACTCTGAGTTGCTTCTATCCCTAGTGCCTGCATAGATAATATTTTTGGTGCATATACTGCACTGAACATAAGTGAAGAGAATATGACAGTTATAGCACTCGCAAAGATAATAGCGTCTCTTTGTCCCATTTTATACGCAACAACTTCATAAATCACAACTACAATTGCAAGAGTATAGATCCAATAAGAAAATCTATTAAATATCTCACCCATAATTATTCCAGCATTATAATGATCAAGAGTGACATCTACTAAAATTTTATCTGTATTAAATATAACGGGTGCAGATATAGCACCCAACACCATTACAGCACCAAAGGTTGCTGCAAGCATAATTAAATACCCAAAATCTGCATAAATTCTTTTACTCAATTGTTCACCTTTAGTGTAAAGCCTCTATCAAAACCGCTTAGATCTTTATAGAACTCCAAATCTTTATATTTTTTATCTTCTAAATATTTCGTAATTTTACCCTTTTGGTCATAACCTATCTCACATGTAAATGAGTTAATACCAAGTTTTAATACATCATTAAGAAGCTCTTGAATAATCTCATCTCCTGCAGTTCCACCAAATAGTGCATTTTGGGGTTCATATGATAAGCTTGATTCTAATTTTGCATCATTTGCAATGTAAGGAGGGTTTGAGACAAGATAATCAATCTGCTCTTTTATAGGCTCTAGGAGTGAACCAAGTCGCAATTCTATTCTATCTTCAAGTCCAAATTTTTCAATATTTACTTTTGCAATTGCTATCGCAGCTGGTGAAATATCTACAGCTATAAACTTCGCATTTTTAAAGTGTTTTGCTAACATAATGGAGATAATGCCACTCCCTACCCCAACCTCTGCAAATGTTAAACTTATATCTTCATCTGGTATATTTTTAATAACTTCATCAATTAAAAGTTCAGTCTCAGGTCTAGGAATCAAAGCACCCTCTGCTATATAAAACTCCTCACTATAAAAACTTACTCTATTTACTATATATTCAAATGGTTCGTTATTTGAGCGTCTTTGCACCCATTTAAAAAGTTTTTCTACATCTTTAACTTCAGCATTTTGATTTGTAATGAGCCATAATTCGTCACATCTGAGATGTGCCATAATAAAAAGCTGAGCCTCTCTCGAAGCTCTTGGGATTATAGGATGTAAAGTGGTCGTTATCTCTTTTAAAACATCTTTAACTATATGGATGCTTGGCATGTTCCCTCTAAAGCACTCTTATCACTCTCACCAACATCCATACCCAACTCTTTAAGTCTCTCTAAAACTGGTGGATGCGTGTAATGAAAAAATATATATAATGGATGTGAAAGTGGAAAACTTTTGTTTTCAGTTACAAGTTTTTTCAGTGCATTTGCAAGTTCAACTCCCCCTGATGGACCACCGAGTTCACTTCCCATTCTATCAGCTGCATACTCATTGTGACGACTCACTATTCCCATAATCGGCATCATTATAAACCCTAAAACAGGCATACAAAGCAGTAAAAGTATCATAACAAGATAAGGTGCTTCACTAATTCCTAGATCAAGATAAAGAGAGGATGGAAGATTACCAAAAATTGCAAACATTCCAAAAAGCATAACCCCGACCATTGCTATATTTTTATATATATCTCCATGTGCGAAATGTCCTAGTTCATGTCCTAAAACAGCAAGCAACTCTTTTGTTGTAAGTTTTTCTATAAGTGTGTCAAAAAGAACAACTCGCTTAGCCTTTCCAAAACCACCAAAATAAGCGTTCAGTCTTGCATCTCTTTTTGAGGCATCACTTACGAATACTCCAGAACTTACAAAACCTGTTTTATCCATAAGTCTTTTAATCTCACTATCTAACTCTTCATTTTCAAGTGGTGTCAGCTTATCAAAAAATGTAGCACGAAAAGCAGGGTAAAGCATATTAATCAAGATAATAACACCAAAGATAAATACAAAACTCCATACCCACCATAAAGTAAAACTTGAAATTATCATATAAATACCCCATACAATTAAAGAACCAAAAATAAGTGTCATAACAAATGAGATAAGAGTATCTTTTATATAAAGTCCCATGGTTGACTTATTGAATCCAAATTTTTCATCTAAAACAAACTTCTCATAATAAGAAAAAGGGAGAGAGATAAAAGAGTTAATAACTATAAATCCCATAACAATTACCACATTCATAATAGCTTCATTTTCAAAAAATATATTATCAGAAAGAAAGGAAATTCCAAAACCTATCCATGCGATAAATAAAATATAATCAACAAAAGAGTTTACTATAGAAAGCTTCTCTTTTGCGACAGCATAATTACCCGCTTTTAAAAATTCCCCATCAGATAAAAGAATCGCTTTTTTTCGTTTTGCTTGATTTATATAACCTATTTGCATCACACTTACATAGATTGAAATCAACACATATAGTGTATAAACTGAAACTATTGCCATTAACATTAGACTACCTTAAAAAAATTTCGTAATTGTATCATCATTTTGTGACACTATTTACCTCATTGGCACTTGTTTAAAAGTTTGCTCTATCTCTATAGACTCTTCCTTATCAGTTAGGAGATATACCCCATAAGTAACAACTCCAATAAATAGTGCTGATGCAACAACAATCAAAACAGCATGTTTCTTTTTCCCTTGTAACTCATCATAGTCCTCAATATCTTCTAATCTTGGCTCATCCATAACAGACCCCTTTGCTTTTATAAAATCATAACCAATACTTCATAGTAAAACAATCATATATAGAAACTACCCTGATGATTTAAGTCTTTTTTTTATTTTATTTTATCGTCAAAATTATTCTAAATTGCCACAATAAACTCCAAAAATTTTAAGCTCGAGCGTCCTCTTGTGATGGAATAATTACAAACAATACCAACTTATGCTCCAATAACGGCTACTTCTGTGTATAAAAGATTATTTCACTTAAGGGTATTAGAGTGAAAATAAATATAATAAATTACCATAAAATTAGACGATTTCTTTTTTGTCTCCATAATTCATCATTCACTTAAGCTACATTATGTGTGATATGTAAGATAAAGAAGATTTAACACACAAAGTGAGTGTTAAACTCTCTGAAAATTACTTAACACACACATAATATTTAAGCACTTTATAGTATTTTTAGAGATATTGCTTGAATTACATCGTTTGATATAATCTTGAACTGTTGTTCTAGCTACTCCTGTAGCACCTTGAATCTTTCGTGAAGAGAGATTTGCTAAGAGGTATAATCGTAATACTTCTCTTGTCTGTTTCATAGTTATTTTCCTCATCTGTAACACCTTTGTATTAGATACAAAGAGTGTAGTGAAATTTAGAAAATATCTCTTAGATTAAAAAGCCTATTCTTAACTCAATATAAAATCGCGGACTTTATAGAAAGTGGCCGAATCATCTCCGTCATAGGTGGCCAGATATTCACCCTTTTTAGTGGCCAGATATTCACCCTTTTTAGTGGCCGGATGATTTCGCGATAGGTGGCCGGTTTGCTCCGTTTTTTGCAAATTGAACGTAAATATACATACTCGTACGCCGGAGCAGCTTATGCATCATTATCAAAAGAAGGTTATGGCGAATTAGAATTTAAACCTGGTCATAAAGGTGCTGGAATCTTATCTTATCACGAACCAAATCTAAAAGTTTCTTTTTTACACTCATAATCAACCCTCCGTTTAAGCTACATTTTGAGTGTTATGTAAGAAAATCAACAAATAACACTCATTTATGATAGTTATTTGTCTATATACCAATTAACAATCACTAAATCTTTAAGGATATTAAACTATTTTTATCCAAAACATTAATAATATGGCAGATTGTCATACTTTTAACAAATAACACTCATTTTATGTGATTGTTATTTGTGTGTTTTAAGGTTCTTGTGTATATAATGATGTTGAATAAATAGTTATACTCAGTGTATTGATAATAAAAAAGGATATTTATATGGACATACAAAATATTTACATCTTTCTCTTTGATGGATTTTCTGATTGGGAAATTTCATATTTAACACCTGAAT
>Ga0256840_1004331_pt1 | contig 10706 bp, 11 predicted proteins | sample 355202metaG_FD_185969 | JGI IMG/M metagenome (GOLD analysis project Ga0256840, IMG submission 185969) | Hydrothermal vent microbial communities from Mid Atlantic Ridge, Atlantic Ocean - 355-202 | ecosystem: Environmental > Aquatic > Marine > Hydrothermal vents | place: Atlantic Ocean: Mid...
ATAGTCTTCCGTGCTTTTTGTCAAGAATCATCGTTTTTATAAAATGTAAAGAAAACTGATTTCTTATGCCTGAATGTGTTTGCGCATAGATTTCATTTTTTACTAAAAGTGCATTTATTGCATAAAATAATGAATAATATAATCTATTTATTGCAGAATTATAGAAGCCATTGTCGTATAAAACTTTTGCAGCATCAAAAGTCTTATATGCTGTTTCTATTCTGTATTGTACATATTGTTTTCTTTCGTCAGGTGTCACAGAATAATTCCCGTTTTTTTTATATTATGATAAAATGGAGTGATTTTTTGTTTGTTTTCCCAATCTTTTTTCGAAAAAATAAATATTGAAAAGACTTCTTCCAGTTCTAATTCCAAATCATATAAATGTTTCCTGAATTCTCTTTCTTTAAATATGTTTGGCTGATAATCTGTTAAAATCAATATATCCCAATCCGATTCTTTATTTTCTCTTCCTAAGGCACGGGAGCCGTAAAGAATTATCTGGGCTTTTTCATCTATTTGCTTTATTCTTTTTTTTATTAAATCTGATATATTTTTTGTGCGCTCTTTCATTGAATTTTATAATACATCTAAAAATCTAAGTTGAAAATTCATTACAGAACTTTATGACGGTTTTATTTTAGATATTCAGATTACAAATATCGATAAGCTTGGGTTTTATTAATATACAAATATACGCAATTCTTCTTTTATAAACACTACTAATTGTATGTTTTTAAAAGCATTCAATTTAGAAATTAATCACCTCCAAACTGCATTAAATAAGCTTTAATAAAAACATTCAGGTCACCGTCGAGCACTGCTTGTACATTTGATGTTTCGTATCCTGTACGCAGGTCTTTTACCATTTTATACGGATGCATAACATATGAACGAATTTGTGAACCCCATTCTATTTTTTTCTTATTTCCTTCAATTTTTGCTTGCTCTTCACGTTTTTTTCGTAATTCTTCTTCGTAAAGATGTGATTTTAAAATACGCATGGCATTTTCCTTATTTTTAAGTTGCGAGCGGGTTTCGGTATTTTCTACCACTAAGCCCGAAGGAATATGCCTTAAACGTACGCCGGTTTCTACTTTATTTACATTTTGTCCGCCGGCTCCCCCCGAGCGATAAGTTTCCCATTTTATATCTGCCGGATTAATAATAATTTCAATACTTTCATCAACAATGGGAGCTACGTAAACCGATGCAAAAGTAGTATGTCTTTTATTTGCCGAGTCAAAAGGCGATAGACGTACCAAACGATGTACTCCGTTCTCACTTTTCAGCATACCGTAAGCATATTCACCTTCAAATTCTAAGGTAACCGTGCTCACACCAACAATTTCACCATCTAAACGGTAGCTCTCGCGTACTTTATAGCCGTTTTGTTCGCCCCAGCGGATGTACATGCGCATAAGCATGGCTGTCCAATCCAAACTTTCGGTACCGCCGGCACCGGAGTTAATTTTAAGAATTGCCCCGAGTTTATCTTCTTCGTTGCGCAACATATTACGGCTTTCCAAATCCTCAACAAGCTCTAAACACTTTTCGTATTCCACGCTAAGTTCTTTTTCATCGGCATCACCCTCTTGAGCAAACTCGTATAGAACTAATAAATCTTCAATGGCTTGCTCCACTTTTTTATAAGCGTCTGTCCAAACTTTTATGCTTTGAATTTTTTTAAGTTGTTGTTCGGCTTTTTTAGGTTCGTCCCAAAAGTCGGGAGCTTGTGTTTTTTCTTCTTCGTTTTGTAGTGTAATCAGTTTGTCATCTATGTCAAAGATGCCTCCTCAACGCCTGTCCGCGTTTTTCAATGTCTTTTATTTGGTCTTTCGAAATCATATCTTTAAAATTATTATGCAAAAATAGTAAATATCGCTTAATTATGGTTTAATGAGGACAAAAAAAAGAGCTTGCCTAAAACCAGGCAAGCTCTTTGAAAATATATAGAATGATTATTGGCAGATTACATCATTGGCATTCCGCCGCCCATTCCGCCGCCGCCCATAGGTGGCATTGGAGGATTCTCTTCTTTCTCGTCGGCAATGACCGCTTCGGTAGTTAATAACATACCGGCAATTGAAGCTGCGTTTTCAACGGCGATACGAACCACTTTAGTCGGGTCAATTACACCTGCTTCGTATAAGTTTTCATATACATCGGTTCGTGCATTGTATCCGAAATCTTCTTTACCTTCTCTAACTTTTTGGATAACAATAGCGCCTTCGCCGCCTGCATTAGCAACAATTTGGCGTAAAGGCTCTTCAAGTGCCCTGCGAATGATGTCGATACCTGTGTTTTCGTCTTCGTTTTCGCCTTTTAAATCTTTGATTGATTCTAATGCACGAATTAATGCAACACCACCACCGGGAACAATTCCTTCTTCAACGGCTGCTCTTGTAGCACTTAATGCATCGTCCACACGGTCTTTTTTCTCTTTCATTTCAACCTCAGATGCAGCACCTACATAAAGTACGGCAACACCACCGGCTAATTTAGCCAAACGCTCTTGTAATTTTTCTTTATCGTAATCAGAAGTAGTGGTTTCAATTTGAGCTCTGATTTGTTTAACACGAGCATCAATTTGTTCTTTATCACCACGACCGTTAACAACGGTAGTATTGTCTTTATCCATTACTACTTTTTCGGCAGTACCTAACATTTCCATGGTAGCATGTTCTAATTTCATGCCTGTTTCTTCCGAAATAACAGTACCACCGGTTAAAATAGCAATGTCTTGAAGCATTTCTTTTCTTCTGTCGCCAAATCCGGGAGCTTTAACGGCTGCAATTTTCAATGAACCGCGTAATTTATTAACTACCAATGTAGCTAAAGCTTCTCCGTCAACATCTTCGGCAATAATCAATAACGGACGACCGTTTTGTGCAACCGGTTCAAGAACAGGAAGCAAATCTTTCATTACCGAGATTTTTTTGTCGTAAAGAAGAATATAAGGCTCTTCTAAAACAGCTTCCATTTTTTCAGAATCGGTAATAAAGTATGGAGAAATATATCCGCGGTCAAATTGCATACCTTCAACTACCTCAACAGTAGTATCTGTACCTTTTGCCTCTTCAACGGTAATAACACCATCGTTTTTAACTTTGCCCATTGCTTCGGCAATTAATTTACCGATTTCTGCATCGTTGTTTGCAGAAATTTTAGCAACTTGTTCAATTTTTTTGTTGTCGTCGCCAACTTCTTTTGATTGGGATTTGATGTTTTCAACAACTTTTGCAACAGCTTTGTCAATACCGCGTTTTAAATCCATTGGGTTCGCACCGGCAGCAACATTTTTTAAACCAACATTAATAATTGATTGAGCAAGTACAGTTGCAGTAGTTGTACCATCACCTGCATCATCAGCTGTTTTTGAAGCTACGTCTTTTACCATTTGAGCTCCCATGTTTTCAAACTGATCGGGAAGTTCAATTTCTTTTGCTACGGTAACACCATCTTTTGTAATTTGTGGTGCACCGAATTTTTTCTCGATAATTACATTTCTTCCTTTTGGCCCTAATGTAACTTTCACGGCGTTTGCTAATTGGTCAACGCCTTCTTTAAGCATATTGCGAGCTTCTATGTTAAATTTAATTTCCTTTGCCATTTTAACTTAATTTTTAATGGTTTATAAATTTTTGTTATTACTTATACAATTGCTAAAATATCTGCTTGTTCTAAAATAAGATAATCTTTACCGTTGTGTTCTATTTCGGTTCCACTGAATTTTCCGTAGATAACTTTATCACCTACTTTAACTTCCATTGGATTATCTTTTGAACCACTGCCTACTGCCAAAACAATACCGCTTTGTTGTTTTTCTTTTGCGGTATCCGGAATAATAATGCCTGAGGCTGTTTTTTCTTCCGTTACGGACGGTTCAACAAGAACACGATTTCCAAGCGGTTTAATATTTACTTCTGCCATATTTTATCGTTTTTAATTTAAACGTTAATACTTATTTTTCGATGCTCTTTCCTTTCATAATTTGTGCCAAAGCAAATATTCGGTTTTATTCGGGCTTTTAGGCAGTTAAAATATGTCAATTTTGCATATTAAATTGTAAGATATTTGCTATTGTGTTGATTATTTGAATGTTGTTGGTGTGTTGTTGTACTCTTTACAAATTGGCATTGCACTGACAGTTTGGCGGTGATTGTGTGCTAATGCCTGTAATTGTATCGAATATCTTAACTTAAAAAGTTAAGATATGTATAAAAAAAGCTGCCTGAAATAAGGCAGCTCTATGTTTTTTGTAATAAATATTCTACTACTTATTTTGTGTTTCGCTACTTGTAGGTGGAACAGTAGGGACAACCGGCATTTCAGCGGCATTTTCAATATTGTCTTTTAAGATGGTCTCTTTTTGATTACCGGTATTTCTTGGGATAGCCATACTTCCGGCAATACTTAGTACTAAAATGGCAATTGCCAAAGCCCAAGTAGCTTTTTCAAGAAAGTCGGCAGTTTTCCGAACACCCATAATTTGATTTGATGAAGAAAAGTTTGAAACCAAACCTCCACCTTTTGAATTTTGCACTAAAACGATTAAAATCATTAAAATACTTGCAATAATTGTTAAAATAGCGATTAATGTGTACATGATAATTTACTATTTGTTATTTTTTAATTAAACTTTCTACTTTTTTTATTTGGATTGCAAAGTAAGTCTTTTTTTGTGGAAATTTCAAAATTAATTTTTTATATGCATCAATTGCCTTTTGATAATATTTTTGTTGAACGTATAAATCAGCCATTGCCTCGGTAATAAAATCATCTTTTTCGACTGTGCTTTTTACTGAAATATCTCCTTTAATAGCAGGCTCTTTGTCCGGTTTAATACGTTCTAAAGTATCTGCTTTGTTGATAAATTCTTCAATTAATTTTTGTGTTTTCTTTACCTTTTTCTTTTCTTGTTTTTCTTCTTTTAGCTCTTCAATTTCTTTCTTTGTTTCATTTTTTGTGTATGTTTTTTCAGTATTTTCAATTTGTTTTTCTGTATCTTTTACTACTGGCTCCTCTTTTATTTTTTCTGTTTGTTCTTTTTTTATTGTTTCTTCTTTGGTCTCTTGTTCATTATCCTTTTTCTCTTTTAACTGTTGTTTTTTCATTGCAATACGTCTAAGTAAAGCATCAGCAGCACTTTCTTTTTCTTTTTGCTCGGGTTGTTTTGTTTCAAGTTTTTCAGAAACAATTTCTTCTTTTTCCTTTTCTTCTTTCTTTTCTGTACTATTTTCTTTTTGTGTATCTGTTACAAGCTCTTGAATTTTTTCAATTTTTGTTTTTTCTTCTGCAATTTCGTTTGAAGTTAATTTTTTCCCGTTATTTGTTTGTTGTTCCAGGTATTCCTCAATTTTACTTTTTCCTGAAGGTACTTTGTCTATTTTTTTAAATTTATTTTTTTGATGTTGTTTTACCAAATCCCAGGCAGTCAGTTCTCTGTCTTCCTTTTCTTCCTTTTTTTCCTTTTCTTCTTTTTGTGTTTCTTTGATTATTGGTTCGGGGACTTGTTTTTTTTCTTCTTTAATTTCAGTTTTTTTCTCAATATCTTTATCTTTCTCTATACTTTCTTTTTTTTCTATACTTTCTTTTTCTTTAACAATACCTTTGGTTTTATCAACTATTCTATGTGTTTTTTCTTTTTTTTCAGGGCTAATTTCAATTGTTTCTTTATTCTCATCTGTTGCAATATTCATTTCCTTTTTAATAGCCCTGATTTTTGAGAAAATTTCGTTCATTACATCCGCCTGTCTTTTTGGAGTTTTATCGGTACTTTGTTTTTTCTCTTGAACAGGGGGCTTTACTGTTTGTTTTATATCTTCCTTTTTCTTTATATCAACTTTTTCCTCTTTTTTAATCGGAGGTATCGTCTTTTTTAATTCGGCTTCTTTTTTTGCTTCTGTTTTAGGAATATTTTTCTCTACTTTTTTAGGTTCTCTTACTTTTTTAATTTTTTCAACCCTTGAAACTTTAACCGTTTTCTCTGTTTCCTTATTTTTTACACTTTTTTCAGGAATATTAATCAATTTTTTAATATCTTCCTGTTTTGTAGTTTCATCAATAATAATCACTTCTTTATCAGGATCAACAAAAAAGTCTTTTACAATTTTTTTATGTTGTTGTTTTGATTTTTCATAAATTTCATCATCCGATACATTTACCGAAACTCTTGGCTCTTTTTTTATTCTTGTAATCTTTGTTTTAAGCTCTTTTTGTTCAGGTTCGCTTGTTGTTTTTGATTTTTGTGCTGTTTTTTGTACAACTTTAATGTCTTGAATTGATTTTTCTTTGGTGTCAACCAGCTCTTTTTTGTCCTTATCCGATAAGGATATTTTTGCTGAAGATTCCTTTGCGGTTTCTTTGTTGTTTATTGATTTAATACTAACTGTTTTTTTATCAGTCTTTTGTTGGCTTAATTCTTTTTGTGTTGCTTCTGCTTTTAATTCAGAAACAGAACGATTAATAAATTTAAATAATTTAACTTTATTTGAAATAAAAACACCTGAAATTTTTAACTGTTCGTTGTACTTTACTGTATCTGTTAAATGTAAGGATTTTAGCAAAAGCATATGCCCGGTTTGGAAATAAGGAAAGTCGTTAATTACTTGCTTTATTTCTTTCAGGGTATCTTTTGTACATTCTTCTTTTCCCTCTATTATATCAATTATTTTGTTAATATCCATACCTGAATGTTTACCAATTTACAACAGCTTTATTAAATATATCATCGGTAATCAATTCAATAATTACCGGAACTATGTTTGGCTCTGCCGCACTTAAATTTTGTGATGCAGGATAATCGGCAAAACGTGAAAATGTTTGTGTGAAATTTGCCGTTTCATCCAATTCATTTATAAATTCTACTTTTACCTTTATGGTTAACCTATTGTACTGTGCAGTAGGGTCTGCTCCTGATGTTATTGATACAGGAGCAACTGAATATCCGACAATCTCGCCTTTAAATTGTAAATCGCCTTTTCCATCGGTTAAATTGAGCGAAGTTTGCGATGTTAATTTATTTTGGAGCATTTCGGTAATATCATTACTCAGTGTCGGGTTAAAAATAGGAGCACTGTATTTAAAATAATCTACCGAAACGGTTTTTGCTCCGGGTGGAATTGAAGCTCCCGTAAAAGAATAAACGCCACATGATTGTAGAATAATTATTCCCGAAAAAAGTATTAATAATATTTTATTTTTTTTTAAATCCATTTATTAAGTCATGTATTATTTGTGTTTTTCCGATAAGGAAAACAATCATTTTCAATAATTTATTGTTCAATATTGTATTCTTTTATTTTTCTATACAAAGTTCGTTCCGAAATTCCCAAATCTTGTGCTGCAGCCTTTCTTTTTCCTTTATGTTTGTCTAATGCTTTTTTTATCAATTCAATTTCTTTTGCTTCCAATGAAAGTGATTCTTCAACAAACTCTTCTGTATCTTGAATATTGAAACTTTTATCTATTTCAAAAGATTTCTTCTGTGTTTTAGTTTCAATAAGACTTCCATCCGGATAAAAAGAATCAATAATTTCATTATTTTCAGGGTAAGTATTAATTTGTCCTTTCGCCATTTTTAATTCTTCCACTACTTTTTTTAAATCATTCATATCCTTTTTCATATCAAAAAGGATTTTGTATAAAATCTCACGTTCAGAGGCAAATGTTTGATTATCGACACCTTTATAAATTGCCGGAAGTTTTGGCCCTTGATAATCCGGTAAATATTGCTTAATTTCTTCTCCGGTGATAATCCTGTTTTGTTCAATGATTGAAAGCTGTTCGGTAATGTTTTTTAATTGCCGAACGTTTCCTGGCCACCGGTAGTTTAAAAATATTTGTTGTGCTTCTTCGTCTAATTTTACAGGTGGCATACGGTATTTTTCACTAAAATCTTGTGCAAATTTTCTGAAAAGTAATAAAATATCTTCTTTTCGTTCGCGCAAAGGTGGAATTTGAATAGGTACGGTATTTAAACGATAATATAAATCTTCACGAAATTTTCCGCTATGCACAGCCTCTAAAACATTTACATTTGTTGCAGCTACAATGCGTACATCGGTTTTTTGTGCTTTAGATGAGCCTACTTTCATAAATTCTCCGGTTTCAAGAACACGTAATAAACGTACTTGTGTAGAAAGGGGTAATTCTGCTACTTCATCTAAAAAAATGGTACCTTTATCGGCATGCTCAAAATACCCTTTTCGTGTGTCGTGTGCACCGGTAAATGCTCCTTTTTCATGTCCGAATAGTTCCGAATCAATAGTACCTTCGGGTATTGCACCACAGTTTACCGCAATATAGTTATTGTGTTTTCGCGGACTTAAATGATGGATGATTTGCGGAAATATTTCTTTACCTGTTCCACTTTCACCGGTAATCAATACCGATAAATCGGTAGGTGCAACCTGCATTGCAACTTCTATTGCACGATTTAATAAAGGTGAATTACCAATTATTCCAAAACGTTGTTTGATGCTTTGTAAATTCATCGAAAATTTTTTATTAAAAAATTAAATAATAATTTCGCAGCAATAATTCTTGTCTTTACGAACTGTTCGAACTGACAAAATTACAATTTAATTTTGGAATAATGTGTAAAAAACAGGTTTACACAAATAAAATATTAAGCAAAGTAAATAATTATTTTAATAATGTCAAAATAAATAGAATTTATTTTTAAAATATTAAGCAATGAAAATATTGGGAGTAATACCGGCTAGGTGGGCATCTTCAAGGTTTCCGGGCAAGCCTTTGGTTAAGATAGGAAGTAAAACAATGATTGAACGTGTTTATTTACAAGCATTGAAATCGCTTGATTATGTAGTAGTTGCAACGGATGACGAACGAATTTTTAAGGAGGTTAAAGGTTTTGGCGGTCAAGTTGTCATGACTTCGGAAAATCATCAAAGCGGTACCGACCGTTGTATGGAAGCCTTGGATATATTTGAACAAGAAACCGGTAATAAATTTGAGGTAGTAATTAATATTCAGGGAGATGAGCCTTTTATTCAGCCCCAACAAATTAAAGATATTGCCGTTAGTTTTAAAGATGAAACTACTGAAATATCTACTCTAATAAAAAAAATTACCGAGCCGGAGGTAGTTTTTGACCCGAGTTGTCCGAAAGTTATTATGAATACAAATAATGAAGCCATTTATTTTAGCCGTTCTACCATACCTTATATCCAAAATGCCGATAAAAAAGATTGGTTTAATAAGTTTACTTATTACGAACATCTTGGTTTATACGGATATCGTTCGGATATTTTACGTAAAATTACACAATTAGCACCTTCGTCATTAGAAATTGCTGAATCTTTGGAACAAAACCGTTGGTTGGAAAACGGATTTAAAATCAGAGTATTGGAAACCGAGTATGAAAATATTTCGATTGACACACAAGAGGATTTAGATAAAATCTTAGAACGTGGCTTTGAGGATTAGTGCATTGTTTTCTTTCAGCTTAATCAATTTTGCTTGAAATTATTTTTTCAATTATATCTAAACTTATTTCTAATTCATAACCACGACTTTGGGAAAACCGGAGCAGTTTTTCTTTGAGTTTATGTGCTTCGGTATTTTTTATGTTTTTATGTTTTTTTATTATTTCATTTTTTATGCTTTCGCGATATTCTTTTTCGTTTATTTCATGTAATGCTTGATTAATAAAATTTTTGGGAATCTGTTTTTGTTTTAAAATATAGGCAATTTTGATTCGTCCCCATTTATTAAAGCGGTATTTATCCCTGACAAAGTATTCTGCATATCGCAATTCATCAATAAATTTCTCTTGAATCAACAAATCAATTATTTTATTAATATCCTGACTTGAAATTTGCCAATCATAGAGTTTTTGGCGTATATCTGCTTTGCATTTTTCTGAGCGGGCACATAAATTTTGGGCTTTTATTAATGCTTGTTTAGGAGATATTTGTTTTTTATCAATCATTTAAATTTTATTTCATAGTTTTTTCAAATTTTTTTAATAAGCGATTTGTATTTGCTTGCAATTTTTTCTTAAAAAAGTTTGTACCTCCCAATAGATACCCTTTGAAACCCATTGCTTGTTTAGCCCAATGGTGTAGGTTGAAATTATCGGTATGCTCAATAATTAAACCATCTTTAAATTTGAATTTTGCAGAAATAATATTGTGTACTTTTCTGCCTGTATTTTTAAAAGTATAAAAGGCTTCCCAATTTGCTTTACCAACTTTCTCATCAAATTTAATACCCGACCAATTAATTATGAAGTTTTCTTTTTTTTGCGAATGACATAACATTCTCCACATGTTTTTAGCTTTCTCCGCTTTTAGTTTCCCAAATGCAGGGTCAATAAAAACAACTTCCGGATGATAGCATGCTAACATCGTTTCGACATCCAAAACCGCAAATGCTCTATAGAATTTTTCAATAATGTTTTGCATATTTAATAAAGTTAGGCTTTAAAATAGACATTATTATCCTATCTACAACAATATTATTTTTGCATAATTTATATTCGGGCTTGATTAATCATAAACCAAGCCCGCTTTTTTATGAAAAAAATAATAAATTTTACATAGATTGAGCGATTTATTGCTCAACTTAGCTTTTAATCATGAACTAAAAACTCCGGCATTTTACGGTGTTTTGTTCCTTGCTCATAAGCATAAGCTATTTCAATTAAAAGTGGTTCGCTCCAAGCTCTACCAAAAAAG
>Ga0256840_1004332_pt1 | contig 10705 bp, 13 predicted proteins | sample 355202metaG_FD_185969 | JGI IMG/M metagenome (GOLD analysis project Ga0256840, IMG submission 185969) | Hydrothermal vent microbial communities from Mid Atlantic Ridge, Atlantic Ocean - 355-202 | ecosystem: Environmental > Aquatic > Marine > Hydrothermal vents | place: Atlantic Ocean: Mid...
TCAGGCCACTTACACTCCGCAAGAAGATCGCATTTTATTAACGGTTGAAATGCAGAATCAACACACTTATTTAGGCTGGATTACCCGACGGTTTTTAACTCTATTATTGCCAACACTTCATGGCCAACACCCAATTACGGGGGGCAATATGTTTGATGACACCAGCTACAAACTCAAAAAACCACAAATAAAACAGTCCAAAGAGGCCGTCACAAAATCCAATACTCCCAAATACCCTTTAGGTACCTCACCTCTCCTTTTTTCAACCATTCGATTTAGCGATCTAAAAACAGAGCGTGCAATGTTTACTTTGGCACCTAATACAGGAGCAGGCATTGAACTTCCCTTTAATTCGGTCATTTTAAACCTGCTCTTGAGCGTATTAAAAGAACCTTTAGAGCTCTCTAATTGGGAATTAGAACACCAAGGCATCTACGGTGTACCATCAAATCACTTATTACAGTGAGGAGAGATTTTGGACGAAAAAAGAAAAAAAAGGGGGGGAAGAAATTTATTTAGAAAAAATAATTCCTAATAGAATAATAAGACCAATCCAGTGGTTCTGTAAAAACACGTTAAATGCCAATTTAGCATCTTGTTGTGCCAACCGCATTAAGTCAACGATAAACCAGCCTAAAACCAGCACTAAGCTTACATAATAGCTACTGCCTAAATCAAATAATTGCCCTACCCACCACAATAAACAGAGCATAAGAAATTGAAAGAGTGCCATCCACTGCCACAGGTGTTTTTTAAACAAAATCGCTGTCGATTTCACACCAATTTTTAAATCATCCTTCATATCTCCTACCGCATAAGCAGTGTCGTAAATCAGTGACCAAATCAGTGTTATCAAAAATATTGGCCACACTTGCCAAGGTACCTCATTAAGTACTGCAGCAAATGCCATCGGAATTGCCCATGCAAATGCCGCCCCTAAAAAGGCCTGAGGCCAGTGCGTATGACGTTTCATAAACGGATAGAGAACGGCTAAGAAAACCGCACCCAATGATAACCAGACCGTTAAGCGATTCAGCGTGAGCACCAATAAAAACGCTAACAAACACAAAACAGCAAAGAAAATTAAGGCTTCTTTTGAGCCAATCAGCCCTGTTGCTAACGGACGTTCGGAGGTACGAGCCACTTGACCATCAAAGTTTCGATCGGCATAGTCATTAATCACACACCCTGCTGAGCGCATGAGAATCGCACCGAGAATAAAGACTACGAGTAAGTGAGGAGAGGGAGTGCCTTCAGAGGCGAGCCATAACGCCCATAAAGCAGGCCACAGCACTAAATAAATACCGACCGGTTTATTGATGCGCGTTAACGCGATAAAGCCTTGTAGTTTAGTCATGGCTTTCAAGTTCATTCAATAAGGCTTTAATTTCAGATACAGCGTCTTGGCTGGTCTCTAAAAAGGCCGTCGCAACGCCCTGTTTATCAAAATAGCGCAGGGTAACGGAGGATGGTGACTTCTGCCAAGTGATTTCATAGCCCCAACCCACCAAATGGGTCTGCCCCGCATCTTGATGCGAGATCACCCACTGATGGGTCAACATTCGTTGCTTAAATGACTCACAAAGCTGAGGGTTCAATGTTAGGAGCTCCATGCTCATAATTTGTACCTATCACCACTATTTAACAGGAGGAGCCCAGCCTTTGATGGTTAACTGCTTAGAGCGGCTTAAGGTCAGTTCATTGGCTGGTGCACGCTTGGTAATGGTTGACCCTGCACCAATCGTCGCACCCGCTTCAATTTCAACGGGCGCAACCAACTGAGTATCCGATCCCACAAAAACATGGTCACCAATAATCGTTTGATGCTTATTTACGCCATCGTAGTTGCAAGTAATGGTTCCCGCACCAATGTTCACATCATTGCCCATATTGGTATCGCCAATATAGCTTAAATGGCTTACCTTAGAGCCTAAACCAATTTTGGATTTTTTGATTTCAACAAAATTTCCAATTTTAGCCTCATCGGCTAACTCGGTACCTGGTCGTAAACGCGCGTAAGGACCAATAGAGCAGTTTTGCCCCACAATACAATCTTCTAAATGACTAAAAGGGTGAATGTGGGTATTGGCAGAAACTTGGACATTCTTTAAAACACAGTGAGCGCCTACCGTAACATTGGTTCCCAAAGAGACATTACCTTCTAATACCACATTCACATCGAACGTCACATCAGGCTCTACGGTAACGACACCTCGAATATCTAACCGCTGGGCATCCACAACTGTTGCCCCTTGTTGCATCAATAATTTCGCACACTGATACTGATACTGGCGCTCTAAATTTTGTAACTGTAATTTATCATTCACACCCAACACTTCCATCTCATCGTCAGGCTGTGCTGTTTGAATCGTAAAACCATCAGAGACCGCCATCGCAATAATATCAGTTAAGTAATATTCAGACTGTGCATTACAATTATCTAGCACCGATAACCACTGCTTAAGTTGCGCCCCTTTTACCGCCATGATGCCAGTATTGACCTCTTTAATAGCCAACACTTCGGCATCTGCATCTTTTTGCTCAACAATGGCTTGCACCGCACCATTTGAATCACGAACAATACGCCCATAACCGGTCGAATCTTCAAGCGTTACCGTCAATAAAGCTAACGGGTGCTGTTCATCCACCAACTCTAATAACCTTTGTAAGGTGGCAACACGGGTTAAAGGAACATCGCCATATAAAACTAATACCGTATCGCTCTCTGAATAATGTTCGTTTGCTTGCATCACGGCATGACCCGTTCCTAGCTGCTCCTCTTGTAACGTAAAGCACATATTTTGAGCCGATACGTGTGACGTTACTAATTCAGCACCGTGACCAATGACGGTAATAATTTCATCACAACACAGCGTTTCAACCGTATCAATGACATGCTGTAGAAGAGGCTTTTGTGCCAAGGGTTGCAAAACTTTAGGCTGATTAGAGCGCATACGAGTACCTTTCCCCGCAGCTAAAATAACGACTTTTAAGGCCATCTGATTTCCTATAAAAATGAATGTTTTTAAAAAAGAACCAAACCATTCTATTTCTTTTTTAAAAACACTAGAGGAAAAAAAAGCGCCGTAAGGCGCTTTTTTTATGAGGGGAAAAGTTAGGACATCCCAGTCTTTTGCAAGCGATCTCTTAACTTAGAAATAGCTTGAATTTGAGCAACCGCCTCGGCAAGTTCAACTTGCACACGTGCGAGATCTATTTCAGAATTCGCATCGGTCATTGCTTCTTCAGCACGTTGCTTAGCTTCTTTAGCTTGCGCTTCATCCAAATCTGCCGCTCGAATTGCCGTATCCGCTAGAATCGTGACAACTGAAGGTTGAATTTCGATAATACCACCATTGATGTAGAAAAAATCTTCTTCATCACCACTAATTACACGTACAGTGCCAGGCTTTAATTGGCTTAAAAACTGGGAGTGATGAGGTAGGACACCTATCTCACCATTAGCCGCCTGTGCAAAAAGCATTTCCGCTTTACCAGAAAAGATTTCACCTTCTGCACTAACAATATCTACTTGCATTGAGAAGCCCATAACTAATTACCCTTTATATTTTTTAGCTTTCTCTAACACTTCGTCAATGTCACCAGCATACATAAATGCTTGCTCAGCTACATCATCAAGTTCACCAGAGATAATCATTTTGAAACCACGAATGGTCTCTTTTAATGGAACATAACGACCATCTTCACCTGTGAAAACTTTTGCTACGAAATAAGGCTGAGAGAAGAAGCGTTGCATCTTACGAGCACGTGCTACTAAAGAACGATCTTCTTCTGAAAGCTCATCCATACCTAAGATAGCAATGATATCTTTAAGCTCTTTATAACGCTGAAGCGCCTGCTGAACCCCACGTGCAACCTCATAATGCTCTTGACCAACTACTAATGGATCAAGTTGACGAGAGGTTGAATCCAGTGGATCAATCGCAGGATAAATACCTGTTTCAGCAATCGCACGGTTCAATACAACCGTTGCATCCAAGTGAGCAAATGTTGTCGCAGGTGCAGGATCTGTTAAATCATCCGCAGGTACGTATACCGCTTGGATAGACGTAATAGAACCCGTTTTCGTTGACGTAATACGCTCTTGTACTTGACCCATCTCTTGCGTCAATGTAGGTTGATACCCTACCGCAGAAGGTAGACGACCTAACAAAGCCGAAACTTCCGTACCCGCAAGGGTATAACGGTAAATATTATCAACGAAGAATAAGATATCGCGACCTTCATCACGGAAATACTCTGCCATGGTCAGACCCGTTAAGGCAACACGTAAACGGTTTCCTGGAGGCTCATTCATTTGACCATAAACCAGTGCTACTTTATCAAGTACACCTGACTCTTCCATTTCATAATAGAAATCATTTCCTTCACGAGTACGCTCACCTACCCCAGCAAATACTGAGTAACCTGAGTGTTCCATCGCGATGTTACGAATTAATTCCATCATGTTAACGGTTTTACCAACACCCGCACCACCAAATAAACCTACTTTACCACCCTTAGCGAATGGGCAGATTAAATCGATGATTTTAACCCCTGTTTCCAGAAGTTCTTGAGATGCCGCTAATTCATCAAATGCAGGGGCTGCACGGTGAATTACACTTTTCGTTTCTGTCTCTACCGGACCTGCATTATCAATTGCATTACCGAGTACATCAAAAATACGACCTAGGGTTGCTTTACCAACAGGCACTGTAATTGCAGCACCTGTATTCGAAACTGCCATACCACGCTTTAAACCATCCGATGAACCCATTGCGATTGTACGCACTTTGTTATCACCGATCTGCTGTTGAACTTCAAGGGTAAGTCCCTCTCCATCCACAATTAGCGCGTCATAGATGTTGGGTAAATCAGCACCTTTAAATTCGACGTCAATAACTGCGCCGATAATTTGTACTATTTGTCCACTCATTATCATTAACCTTTTATTGAAACTTTCAAACTTATACCGCTGCAGTACCCGCAACAATTTCAGAGATTTCAGCTGTGATCGCTGCTTGTCGTGCCTTATTATAAGACAGCTTCAAGTCATCAATCATGTCTCCCGCATTATCGGTTGCACTTTTCATTGCAACCATACGAGCGCCTTGTTCACACGATACATTTTCAACAATTGCACCAAAAACAGTCGCCTCAATATAACGACGCATTAATAAGTCCAATACTGTCTTAGCATCAGGCTCGTATAAATAATCCCAATACGTATTCTCTGTTTGATCCGATTCTGCAAGAGGAACTAGTTTCTGTATCACAGGATTTTGAGTCATTGTATTCACAAACTCATTCGAGAGTAAGTACACTTCATCAATCTCGCCTGAATCAAACTTGTCTAAAACAACTTTGATCATACCGATTAAGTCCTCAATATGAGGTGAATCACCTAAGTCGGAAATTGTTGCAACCACATTTCCACCGTTACTACGGAAGAAAGACTGCGCTTTATTACCAACTAAGGCAAGATCAACCTCAACACCTTCGTCTTGCCATGCTTTAATCTGTGGCATAGCCTTTCGAAATAAGTTTGAGTTTAAACCACCACAAAGACCTCGATCAGAAGAGATTACAATCAATCCAATACGTTTAACAGTTTCACGTTCCTCAGTATAAGGATGCTTATACTCAGAATGTGAAGCTGAAACATGAGAGATGACTCTCTTCATTTTTTCGACGTAAGGTTTTGTCGCTTCCATGCGAGCCTGAGCTTTACGCATTTTAGACGCCGCAACCATTTCCATGGCTTTCGTGATTTTTTTGGTATTTGTTATAGAACTAATTTTAGCTCGTATTTCTTTACTACCGCCTGCCATGGCCTACTCCTTTCTTAGTAAACGCCATTCGCCTTAAATGACTCTACGCAAGCTTTCACTTCATCAATGATGTCTGAATTCCAGTCACCCTTAACGTTAATTTTAGCCGCTAAGTCAGCATTGGTAGAAGCTAGATGCGCATGTAGGGCTGCTTCAAAGTCTAAGACTTTTTCAACTTCAACATCATCTAAATAACCTTCGTTCGCTGCATATAAAGAGATAGCCATTTCAGCTGTGGTTAATGGAGAGAATTGCTTCTGCTTCATTAGCTCTGTCACACGCTTACCACGCTCTAACTGAGCTTTCGTCGCATCATCAAGATCCGAAGCAAACTGAGCAAATGCCGCTAATTCACGGTATTGTGCTAAGTCTAAACGAATACCACCACCAAGCTTTTTAATTGCTTTAGTTTGTGCGGCACCACCAACACGGGATACAGATAAACCAGCATTTACAGCAGGACGAATCCCTTGAGAGAACAAGCTTGTCTCTAAGAAGATTTGACCATCCGTAATCGAAATTACATTCGTTGGTACGAAAGCTGATACATCACCCGCTTGAGTTTCAATAATAGGCAACGCAGTCAAAGAACCTGTTTTCCCTTTTACTTCGCCATTGGTAAATTTCTCAACATAATCTGCGCTTACACGAGCAGCACGCTCTAATAAACGAGAGTGAAGATAAAAAATATCACCTGGGAATGCTTCACGCCCAGGAGGGCGACGAAGTAGCAATGAAATTTGACGGTATGATTGCGCTTGCTTGGTTAAATCATCATAAATAATCAACGCATCTTCACCACGGTCACGATAGTACTCACCCATCGCACAACCAGCGAAAGCCGCAAGATACTGTAACGCCGCCGGATCGGAAGCATTTGCCGCAACGATAACCGTATTATCCATTGCGCCGTACTCTTCTAATTTACGTGCAACGTTAGCAACAGTAGATGCTTTTTGACCCATCGCAACATAGATACACTTAACACCTGTATTTTTTTGCGAAATGATGGCATCAATTGCGATCGCAGTTTTACCTGTTTGACGATCTCCAATGATTAACTCACGTTGACCACGGCCAACTGGAATCATTGAATCAATTGACTTAATACCTGTCATCATAGGCTCATCAACCGATTGACGGTCGATAACACCTGGTGCGATACGTTCAATTGGTGATGTTAGCTTTGTTTCAATCGAACCTTTACCATCAACTGGAAGGCCTAAAGCATTCACTACACGACCATTTAATTCAGGCCCTACAGGGACTTCTAAAATACGACCAGTACAGGTAACTTTGTCACCTTCTGAAATGTGTTCGTATTCACTTAAAACAACAACACCTACCGAATCGGATTCTAAATTTAGAGCCATTCCGAATGTGTTCTCGTCAAATCGAACCATTTCACCATACATTACATCTGAAACACCATGAATCAGTGCGATACCATCGGCGATGCTAACGACTGTTCCTTCGCTGCCAGACTCAGCTGAACCATCAAACCCTTTAATACGGTCTTTGATTAGGTTGCTGATCTCAGAGGCATTCAATTTCATGTTTGTTCCTCTCCATTATTGGGCGATTGCTGCGCCAAGTTTGTTAAGTTGCATCATTGCTGAACCATCGATGGCCCAGTCATCTACTTTAATCTTAATTCCGCCGATCAATGAAGCATCTTCTTCATAAGTAATTTCTACTTCGGCATCAAACTTAGCATTTAAAGCAACACTTAATTTATTTTTTTGCTCGTTCGTTACTTCTAATGCTGAAATCACGGTAGCACGCACTCTTTTTTCATCTCTTGCTCTTAAAGTTTCAAAAACTTCAGCAACAGTCGATAGTGCGACTAAACGATCATTATCAGCCATAGCGATTAAAAGGTTTTTACCTTCATTAGTCAGATTATTACCCATCACTTCGGTGAATACAGATACGATATCATCTGCACTGCACTGTGGGCTTTTAAGCATAGCTTTCATCGTTTTATCTTGTGAGATAAGCGATAAATTTGCTAACATTTCCGACCAAGTCGCTACGTTACCCTCTTCTTTCGCAAGAGCGTAAACGCCTTCTGCATACGGCCGAGCGATTGTCATTAATTGTGCCATAGAGTTTGTCCTTAGATTGATTTAACCAAGGTTTCTAGCATGTCGTTATGTCTTTCTGCATCAATTTCTTTTCTAAGAATTTTTTCTGCACCTGAAACCGCAATCGAAGCCACTTCTTTACGAAGCTCTTCTCTTGCACGACTTACTTCTTGCTCTATTTCTGCCTGGGCTGAAGCTTTTATACGGCCGGCTTCTTCGGTGGCTTTTACTTTCGCATCTTCTACGATTTCAGAACCACGCTTTTCAGCTTGACCTAGTATATTTTGAGCTTGATGTTTCGCATCTTTAAGGATCTCTTTGGCCTTTTTTTCAGCTAACTCAAGTTCATGCTTACCTTTCTCCGCTGCAGAAAGTCCGTCAGTAATTCTTTTTTGACGGTCTTCCATTAACTTTGAAAGCGGACCCCACAGCACTCTATTCACAAACCAGATTAAGAGCATAAATGCGATCATCTGGATGAGAAGCGTTGCGTTAATGTTCACAGTGGTTACCTCGCCATTCGTTATTAGTTAATATTATACAATTGCGTTTAAGGTTATCCACCTATAGCAGATTGCATAGCAGCAACGAATGGGTTAGCCAGTAGGAACCACATTGAGAATGCTAGAACGATGAATGGGAAAGATTCCATTACACCTGCAAAAATGAACATATTAGTCATCAATACCGGACGCATTTCAGGTTGACGAGCAATCCCTTCAATTGTTCTAGCAGCGATAAGACCCATTCCAATTGCTGACCCCATGCCAGCAGCAGCCAAAATTACACCTACAGCAATAACAGTTGAGGCATATATATCAGCGATCATAGTAGCAGTTACTTCCATCGATTTTCTCCAAAGTTTAAAGTTAAAAAAATTAAAGTTAAAAAAGCTTTTTGCCTAAGTTTTGAAACATCAGCAGGTGCGCTTAAACCCTTTTGGTAATCAAGACAACTAATTGCCTTGATCGCCTATCCCAGCATTATTAACCTAGAGACTAATGAACACTCTCATGCTCTACATCCTCATGTGCCATACCTAAGTAAACAATGGTCAGTACCATAAAGATAAAGGCTTGCAATGTGATAACCAACAAGTGGAAAATCAACCAAGCTAAATCCAATAAGATTTGTACTGGCGCCCAGAATAGAGCAGCGGCACCCACCGCCAATGTTCCACCAATCAATGCGATCAATAGGAATACGAGTTCACCTGCGAACAAATTACCAAATAAACGCAAGGCAAGGGATAAGGGCTTAGCCACCTCTTCAATCAGGGTCATTATAATATTGATCGGAATCAAAAACTTACCAAATGGATGAAATAGAAATACTTTAGTATAGCCCCACAACCCTTTAATTTTAATATTGTAAAAAATTACTAAGAAAAATACGGTTAAAGACATCGCTAAAGTCGTATTCAAATCGGTCGTAGGAACAACTTTTAAATACGCATGAGAATCACCAGTAACCAATTGAAATAGATAAGGAAGTAAATCAATTGGAATCAAATCCATGAAATTCATCAACCATATCCATAAAAAAACCGTTAACGCGAGTGGTGCAATTAATGGGTTATGCCCTGGAAACGCATCTCGAACGTTGACCGCAACAAAGTCCAATATAGATTCAACAAAATTTTGAAAACCTCCTGGCGTCCCTGCCTCCATCTTCCTCACTAGTCGCATTGATACAAAAACAATCAATGCACCGAGCATTATACTCACCGCTATGGTATCCAAGTTAAAGGTCCAAAAACCCTCTCCCACGGAATTATTAGTCAAGTGATGTTGCATATACTCGACTGTTGTCATCTGTTCAGCACTCAAAAGTCTACTCCTTAGTCCGTCAAACGTCGCTTTCCTCTCAAATTGAGCAGCTGCCCTAATTGCATTAACACGAAGGTTAATACAACGGGAAAAGCTTGACTCTCTTCAAGAAAAGACAACCCTATGATAAATAACACAGCCAATAGAATAAATCTAATCGCTGCACTCACATATAAAATTAGTATCCCTGCCTTTGGATCATTTTCTGCACGTTGGTTGGCTTTTTTAAAGGAAAAAGCCAACATCAATACATTCATCATTCCAATAAAAAAACCGTATGCTGCGCCTATTGCTTGATCCTGAGTGGCATAAAACCCGACCACAACCAGCCCAATAATGGCTTGTACTTTAAACGGCTTACTCAGCATTTTGTTCTTCTTTTTTCTTTGCTGTAACAGCCGCCACATTTACTCTATTTGACAAAAGATGCACTTTTCGCGCTCCCGCGACAAAGCCTAGCACCCCACAAATCAAAAAGAAAAGGGGCATGGTGCCAAAAAGGTAGTCCAACAGATAACCAACCAGAAAACCTGCGATCACTGAGGCCGTATACATACTTCCAGCACCAACCAGCAGATAATTCGCCCCAACTGGCCTGGGTGCAATAACATGCTTAGACCCACTCTTTTGTTGATTCGACTCAGTCATCTGCTGGAAAACCCTACTAATTAATGTTTTTTAAAATAACACTTAAGATCATTCTAAAGGGGCGCACATAATAATATTTTATGGCTACAAAAGCTAGGGGATATATCTCATTTTTTTATTTTATTTCGCCTGCAAAGCAACCAAAAACAAGATAGTGTATCACCTTAAAAAGAAAACACACCATCTGTTATATTAGAGAGCACTTAAATCAACTAAAACATCGCCATCAAACGCTCTAACTCAGCAAGATCTTTATAATTAATTTCAATTTTACCTTGCCCACTGCTTTTATGATTAATTTTAACCGCTA
>Ga0256840_1004333_pt1 | contig 10704 bp, 7 predicted proteins | sample 355202metaG_FD_185969 | JGI IMG/M metagenome (GOLD analysis project Ga0256840, IMG submission 185969) | Hydrothermal vent microbial communities from Mid Atlantic Ridge, Atlantic Ocean - 355-202 | ecosystem: Environmental > Aquatic > Marine > Hydrothermal vents | place: Atlantic Ocean: Mid...
GTGCTGAAATTTTGGGCTCAATAACCTCTTTTGTTCTTTCAGAAGTACCAACTTTATGCATATACTGTTCAATTTTCAACAAACAGCCTAAGCTTTCCAATTCTTTAGTAATTTCTTTACGAACCACAAATCTATCTTTTCCCTCATAATGCAATCCAAAAGAATTTAACGTTGCGTCATCATTAAAAATATCAATAACTTCAAGATGGTGTTTTTCACCTAATATTTTATCATTCTGATCGTGAGCAGGAGTTACTTTTAAACAGCCAGTACCAAATTCAATATCAACATATTCATCTTCAATAATGGGTACAATTCTATTCGCAATAGGTACAATAGCTTTTTTACCCTTCAAGTGAGTAAAGCGTTCGTCATTTGGATTGATACAAATTGCCGAATCTCCTAAAATAGTTTCTGGACGTGTTGTTGCAATAGTAAGTACATCATCACTTCCTTCAATCTTATAATTTACATAATATAGGTTTCCTTGCTTTTCTTCAAAAATCACCTCCTCATCAGATAAGGTAGTTTTAGCAGCAGGATCCCAATTCACCATTCTATAACCTCTATAAATTAGCCCTTTATTATAAAGATTTATAAAAACGTTGGTTACAGCTTCATTCATTTCATCATCCATAGTAAACTTGGTACGTTCCCAATCACAAGAAGCTCCTAATTTTTTTAATTGTTCTAAAATAATACCTCCATGTTCAGCTGTCCATTCCCAAGCATGTTTTAAGAACTCATCACGTGTTAAATCAGATTTATTAATGCCTTGTTCTTTTAATTTAGCAACAACTTTAGCTTCCGTAGCAATAGACGCGTGGTCAGTCCCTGGTACCCAACAAGCATTAAACCCTTTCAATCTTGCTCTTCTAATTAACACATCTTGAATGGTATTATTTAGCATATGTCCCATATGTAAAACACCCGTTACATTTGGAGGTGGTATTACAATTGTGTAGGGTTCTTTTTCATTAGGGGTTGAATGAAAATAGTTGTTTTTCATCCAGTAATCATACCATTTATTCTCAATATCTTTAGGATTGTATTTTGTTGCTAAACTCATTCTGGTCTAATTTTTGTAATATAATTCGCAAATGTACAATTATAACAGATAACATAAAATATTTTGAAAGCATTAAAAATTAACTAACTTTACATACTAATTCCAAATTAAAACAAAAATGAAAAAAATAATAATTTTATTATTTATTGGATTTTTAACAATCTCAATAAATGCACAAAACAAAGCAGCTACTCAAGCTACAACAGACCCCAATGCACCAGCATTTAAGTTTGATACTGAAATTATAGATTATGGCAAAATTGATCATAATTCTAATGGTGTTCGTGTATTTAAGTTTAAGAATGTTGGTAAATCGCCTTTAGTTATTAGTAGTATAAAATCTAGTTGTGGATGTACAGTCCCTAAAAAACCTAAAGATCCTATTATGCCAGGTAAAACAGGTGAAATTGAAGTTAAATATGCTACAAATAGAGTTGGAGGTTTTTCAAAAATGATTACCATAAATTCTAATGTTCCTGGAGCTCCTAAAAGATTGAGAATAAAAGGTATTGTTCTAAAACCAAAATCTCCTATGCTAAAGGAAAAATCAACAGTTTCAAATTAACAGAACTATAAATAAAAATAACAAAGACTTTCAAAATTGAAAGTCTTTGTTATTTAAGCAGGTTTTCTAATAAAAATATATACTCATAATTTTTCCCGTTCCTCTCTATAACTAACGTTATTTTTTTATGTTGCTTTTGGTAAAACTTCTCAACGATTTCTTCAAGTTTTAAATCATAGGTATATTTTCCATTAATTTTAATTACAATATCGCCTGGTAAAAGACCGGCTCTCTGCGCTGGAGAATCATCTCGCAATAAATGTATTTTATACGAAGGCTTAAATGTATACTTATAATTAAATTCTTTTATAGTTTCATCTTGTTTAACTGTGCCTTGGTTGGTAGAAAATCTATACGTTGTGAAATTTTGTTCTCTAACCAATAATTTTCCATTATGCACCAATTCAATACCACTCATATTATAACGAAATGGATCTTTAAAGGAGCTTGTTCTTTTTAGCTTTATTTTGTTCTTCTTATAATCAAAAGTAACCACAAACCTTTTTAATATATTGGCCCCTAAACTACCATTTCTCCCTTTAAATTGTCGTGCATGTACAATAGATAACGAATCTGGAAATGAAACAGTTGGATATTTTAATTCAAATTTTCCTATAACTATTCCTTTTATAATTGATCTTTTTCCATAAATTGAGCCACTTAATCCTTCTCCTAAAAAATCAACAAAGTATTTCTTTGGCACTTTAATATCTAGGTGACTATTCTCAAATAACCACATTGTGCCACTTCCTCCGGAATCTATTAGCAATTTAACAGGAGTAATTTTATTTGAAAGAGAATCTAGCTTAACTCCTACTTCAATAAAAGGTTTATTTTTATAAAATTTCAGATCGAACACTTCACATCTTCTACAAGTTTTATACGCGTATATATCTGAATTATAGAAAGTTATTTTTTTTACCCCATAATTAATTTTAACAACAAAATCTTTTAAAATTTCATACCCAATTATGCCATGTACAGTAATTCCAAGTTTAGATGATAAATCAAAACTATCATCAAAAATAAGATATAAATTTTGACTTTTACTACTAATATTTTTAATCCTAAATATATTACCTTTTGATAAAACTGCATCAATTGGGTCTTCACTGCCTAAACCTTTTAATTTTATTTTTTTAACGTTATTTAATTGCAGAGAATCTCTATTACTTATATTAAATAAAATTGTTTTTCCAACACCTGAATCTAATATAAAATTCAGTTTTCTCCCATTAACTTCAATAGGGAAAACAATTAAATTATTTAAAAGTTTAAAAGAAACAGTCTGTTTTTTTATATCATTCGATAAACTAAAATTATTCTGAGCAATACTATAAGATGAGTAAAGCATAATAAACCCAATAACAGTATTATATTTAAAAATTTTATTCAATATTTTTATTTTTTATCAAACTACAAAAAATACTCAGATTATTTACATCTTTTATAATAATTTTAACCTTTAACATTTCCATCAAAAGCAGTGAATTTTAAAATTAATTTCGCAATTTTGTGTTACAAATTTATTTAAATCACAAATAATGCCAAGAATATCAACCAAAGGGAAAAACATGCCTGAATCACCAATTAGAAAATTGGTGCCTTATGCTGAAAATGCTAAAAAACGTGGAATAGAAGTTTTTCATTTAAATATTGGGCAACCTGATATAAAAACACCTGCTGTTGCACTTGAAGCAATTAAAAATAATACCATTAAGGTACTGGCATACAGCCGCTCAGAAGGCTCTGAAGAATACCGAGAAAAAATTGCTAAATATTACGCTAAAAACAATATTGATGTTACTGCTGACGAGATTATAGTTACAACAGGTGGTTCTGAAGCGTTATTATTTGCAATGGGAAGTATTGCAGATCCAGGAGATGAAATTATAATACCTGAGCCTTTTTATGCTAACTACAATGGATTTTCAATAGCTTCAGGCGTTAAAATTATTCCTGTAGTTTCTAAAATTGAAGATAATTTTGCATTACCTCCTATTTCCGAATTTGAAAAATTAATTACTTCAAAAACAAAGGCAATTTTAATTTGTAACCCTGGGAACCCAACAGGATATTTATACTCAAAAGAAGAAATTGAAAAGCTAGCAATAATTGTTAAAAAATATGATTTATTTTTAATTGCAGATGAGGTATACAGAGAATTTGTATACGATAACGTTCAACATCAATCTGTTTTACACAATTTTGGATTAGAAAACAACGCTATCATAATTGATTCAGTATCAAAAAGATACAGTATGTGTGGAGCAAGAATTGGTTGTTTGGTTTCAAAAAATAAAAATGTTATAAATACTGCTTTAAAATTTGCGCAAGCTCGTTTAAGTCCGCCTACATTTGCTCAAATTGCCAGTGAAGCAGCATTAGCAACACCACAATCTTACTTTGAGGAAGTTATTGTTGAATACAAAGAACGAAGAGATATTTTAATTAAAGAATTGCTTAAAATTAATGGAATAAAGGTGGCTTCACCAAAAGGCGCCTTTTACTGTGTAGTTGAATTACCAGTTGATAATGCAGATAAATTTGCTCAGTGGTTGCTAGAAGAATTTAGTTTAAATAATCAAACAGTTATGGTTGCTCCTGCAGCTGGATTTTACTCAACACAAGGATTTGGAATCAAACAAATTAGAATTGCCTATGTTTTAAAAAAAGAAGATTTAATTACTGCTGTGTCAATTATAAAAACTGGTTTAGAGCAGTATAACAAAAACTAATTTAATATTATTTTTTTGTTGAGCATATCTTATTTTAGACATTTGTTTTATTGAAATAATTTAGGTAATTTGCGCTCTATTAAGAATGATTCTAAATAAACGATGAGCGATATAAAAATAGTACATGCAACCTCAGATACACTAACACGAGTTGGGTTAAAATCGATACTATTTAAAGGAGGAGGGGTAGATACTTTGTATCACGCTGAAAATAATCAGATTCTTTTTGAAACACTCAATACAAAAAAACCTGAACTATTAATAATGAATTGCGACCAAAGTAATTCATTTTCAATTAACGATATTAAGCAGGTAAAACAATTACACGCTAACACTAAAATTTTAGTTATTTCGACAGATAAAAACCCAACCTATATTCTTTCAATTCTTGAATTAGGTGTACATGGCTATCTTACACGAGAATGTGACGAAGGAGAATTAATCAATGCTATTTTTGCAATTGCAAATAATGATAAATTTTACTGTAACAAAATAATTAACATCATACTAGAAAAGAAACTAACTACAAATGATGATTGTGATCCAACTAGCTTATCTCAACGAGAAACTGAGATTACAACGCTAATTGCTAAGGGAATGACTAGTAAAGAAATTGCAACTAAGCTTTTTTTAAGCCCTCACACTATCAACACACATCGTAAAAACATCATGAAAAAACTCGGTGTTAAATCAACTTCAGAATTAGTTCTTTATGCTGTAAACGTTGGACTTATTTATCCATAATACAACTATATTTTCCTACAATATTGCACTAGATATAATAAATACCCTGTTTTAGGTAGTGCTTATGACCTTTTAAAGCTATTGACTATAGCTTATTACCATTGTATATTTGCTGAAATTATTAAGAACCATTCTAAATAACAGAAATAATTACAATTAAATATACATTTAAATGAAAAAAAATCTTATAATTATTGTTATTACATTACTAAGTTTTACAGGAGCTTTAGCACAAAATTCAACAATTAAAGGAAAGATAAAACAAACTGACAGTACAACTGCCATGTCTGGAGTTTCCATATATTTAGATAAAACCAATATTGGTAGTACCTCAAACAGTTCAGGTAATTACATTATAAAGAATATACCTAAAGGGCAATATACATTAGTAGCATCTGCAATTGGTTATCATACCATAAGAAAAGAAATATCTATTAAAGAAAATGAAGTCTTAAATTTAAATTTTACAATGATAGAAGCTGTTTCATCTCTTTCTGAAGTGGTTATAATGACAGGAGGAGTTACAGGAATAAAAGGAATTATGGGTTCTGTTCATTACATTACACCAAAGGAAATTCAAAAATTTAGTTATACAGATATTAATAGAATTTTACGTGCTGTTCCTGGTGTTAATATACAGGAAGAAGATGGCTTTGGACTACGTGTTAATATTGGTTTAAGAGGAACTGGAGTAGAGAGAAGTTCAAAAATTACAGTAATGGAAGATGGAGTGCTCATGGCTCCCGCTGCTTATGCTGCACCAGCTGCATATTATTTTCCAACGATAGGAAGAATGCAGGCTATAGAAATTTTAAAAGGTAGTAGCCAAATAAAGTATGGGCCTCATACCACAGGAGGTGCTATTAATTTAATATCAACACAAATTCCTTATGAGTTCTCAGGAAGAATAAACTTGTTTACTGGAAGTTTTGGAGGTAAAAACCTACATGCTTTTGTAGGTAACTCTTATAAAAACTTCGCTTATATAGTAGAAACATTTCAATATAGTTCTAATGGATTTAAAAAATTAGATGGTGGAGGAAATACAGGTTTTGATAAAAAAGATTATTTAGCAAAATTTCGAATCAATACTGATGATGATGCAAAAGTATATCAATCTTTAACCTTTAAAATAGGTAGATCCAACGAGGTCTCTAATGAAACCTATCTTGGCTTAACTCAAGAAGACTTTAATGCCAATCCATATCGTAGGTATGCTGCTTCACAAAAAGATCAAATGAATACAAAGCACTCACAATTTTCATTAACACATGTAGCAAATTTCTCAGAGAATTTTAATATCTCAACTACAGCTTACTATTCTGAATTTTACAGAAATTGGTTCAAACTAAATAAAGTAAAAGATAATACTGGAACAAAAACAAGTATTAATTCATTGTTAGACAATCCTTTAAACTTTAAAAACGCTTTCGATATTCTAACAGGGTCTACAAGTACTTATGAAGATGCGCTTTTTGTAAAAGCAAACAATCGCTCTTATTATGCAAAAGGTGTTCAAACAATTTTTGGATTTAATTTTAAAACCAATAATATAGCTCATAAAATTGATTTTGGATTTAGAGTACATCAAGACCAAGTAGATCGCTTCCAATGGGTAGATGAGTTTTCTATGAATAATGGCATTATGAATTTAACTAAAGAAGGAATCCCTGGTACAGAAAGTAACCGAATTGAAACGGCAGATGCAATAGCAACTTATTTACAATACAAAATTAACATTGGTAAATTTTCAGCAACTCCAGGTATTAGATATGAAAACATAACCTTAAAAAGGTTAGACTACGGAACATCAGATATTGACAGAGAAGGAACCAATTTGTCAAAAAGAAGCAATAACGTAGATGTTTTTATTCCTGGAATTGGGTTCGATTACCAGTTTAGTGAAAGTACAAGTACTTTTGCAGGTATTCATAAAGGATTTTCACCTCCAGGTTCAAAAGAAGGAACAAAACCTGAAAAAAGTATAAACTATGAATTAGGACTGAGATATAGTAAAAATTCTTTATCCTATAAACCTGTTATTTTTTATAATAATTACAGTAATTTATTAGGGTCTGATCTTGCTGCTGCGGGAGGTGATGGCACAGGTGATTTATTCAATGGTGGACAAGTAAAAACAAAGGGATTAGAATTTCAACTTACTTATGACCTATTGGCTTCAAAAAAACAACGAACAATTAATCTGCCTATTACCATAGTTTACACTTATACTGATGCCAAATTTCAAAATGACTTTGAGAGTGATTTTGGAGGGTGGGGAAAAGTTTCAGCAGGAGATCAATTCCCATATTTAGCAAATAATCAACTTACACTTATACTTGGACTAGAACATCCACAGTTTAGTTTCAATGTAAGTGGTAAATATTTAGGAGAAATGCGCACTTTACCAGGACAAGGGGAAATTCCTCTCAATGAAAAAATAGAATCTTATCTTGTAATTGACAGTAGTGCTAATTATATATTGCATAAGAATATCTCAATTTTTGCCAATGCTACTAACTTAACAAATAAAATTTATGTTGCATCCAGAAGACCGGCAGGCTTAAGATCGGGTATGCCAAGGGCATTTAATATAGGATTAAAAGCAACTTTTTAACAAAATAAATCAGGGATAAAAACAACATAGGCTCTACCCTTTTTAACAAGTAAATTATTTATAGTTTAAAAAAGAAAAATCAATTATTTTTACTAATTTCACTGAAAAATGATAGTATATTTTTTTTAAAGCAAAAGTTAATTGAGTATCCAACACAACATATCTTTAAAAGAATACAATACGTTTGGCATTGATGTTTACGCCAAACAATTTATATCTATAAATTCAGTAAAAAAACTTGTTGAAATTATTAATTTAAACAATGATATTTTTTTAATAGGTGGAGGTAGTAATATGTTGCTAACCTCTGATATTGAAAAATTAGTAATCTATTTAAATTTAAAGGGGATTATAGTTAACGACACTAAAAAAGATATTGTTTATGTAACTGCTGAAGCTGGGGAGAATTGGAACGAATTTGTGCTGTGGTGTATTTCACAAAACTATGGCGGACTTGAAAATCTATCGCTAATACCAGGAAATGTGGGTACCTCTCCTATTCAAAATATTGGCGCTTACGGAGTTGAAATTAAAGATACATTGCATCAATTAGAAGCTCTTGAAATTGAAACTGGAGAAACTAAAATATTTACGAAAGACGAATGTAACTTTGGGTATCGGAATTCTATTTTTAAAAATGAATTAAAAGGGAAATACATTATTGTAAACGTAACTTTTAAACTCACTAAAAATAATCATATCCTAAATACTTCTTACGGTGCAATTAGTACATATTTAAAAAATAAAGAAACACCTACTATTAAAGATATCTCAGATGCTGTAATTGCTATTAGACAAAGTAAACTACCTAATCCGAAAGAAATTGGGAATAGTGGTAGTTTTTTTAAAAATCCTGTAATTTCAAAAATACATTTTAAAACATTAAAAGAAAACTACCCCGAAATTCCTCACTATATAATTAATGAAAATGAAATAAAAATCCCTGCCGGTTGGTTAATTGAGCAATGCGGATTTAAAGGAAAACGATTTGGTGATGCTGGTGTGCATTCTAAACAAGCTTTAGTATTGGTAAATTATGGCAATGCTACAGGAAAAGAAATACTACATTTGGCTAAAAAAATTCAACAAAAGGTAAAGAAAACTTTCAATATTAAAATTGAAATTGAAGTCAATATCATTTAAACTGTTATTTCCAATAATTTGCATCCAGTTTTAGTTGTAATAGTTACTTTTTCTGCAGTTGCAGGAATCAATATTGTTTCACCATAAATTATTGTTTCTGAATTATCAAAAATAGAGATTCTTGCATTTCCTTCAACACACATAAAAATAACAAATGAATCTGTTTTAGAATAATCAATCACTTTTTTACCAACAACAGGTATAAAATTTGTTTTAAAATAATTACAACTAACTATATTATTAAATGTATTTATTTTAGTTGAATAATTACGTTTAACATCTATTTTATTACTAAAGTTTAATGCCTCAATTGCTAACTTTGTATGTAATTCTCGCCTATTTCCATCAGCATCAACTCTATCAAAATCATAAATTCTATACGTAACATCAGAAGTTTGTTGAATTTCAGCCAGCACTATTCCAGCTCCAATAGAATGTACTGTTCCTGGTTCAATAAAAAAAGCATCCCCTTTTTTTACATTCTCACTATTTAGAACAGTCATTATTTTTTTCTCTTTTAATAAATGAACATATTCCTTAGGTGTAATTGTACCTTTAAATCCTAAAATAAGTTTGGCTTTTTTATCTGCCTCCATAATATACCACATCTCCGTTTTACCAAATGAATTATGTCTTTTTTTAGACAATTCATCATTTGGATGTACCTGAACAGATAAATCCTGTTTTGCATCAATAAATTTTATTAATAGCGGGAATTTATCTCCAAAATTAGTATAATTATTTTCACCAATTAAGTTGGCTTTGTAAATTTGAAGTAATTCTTTCAAAGATTTATCTTTTAAATTACCATTAGAAACAACTGTAACATTATTTTCTACATCAGAAATTTCCCAACTTTCACCAATATTTTGTAACAATGAGTTTTTATTTAGTTTGGTAACTAATTTGTTACCTCCCCAAATTTTTTCCTTCAAAATTGGCACAAACTTTAATGGATAATTTAACATTTAATTTATCAATTCTTTTAATACATCAATAACATAATCTATTTCCTCTTCAGTATTAAATTTACTAAAAGAAAATCGTACTGAAGTTTTTGTTGCTTCTTTTTCAGAAAGTATTGTATTTAATACATGTGAACCCTTATTACTACCACTTTGGCAAGCACTTCCTCCTGAAACTGCAATTCCTTTTAAATCCAAATTAAAAAGAAGTAACGCGTATTCTTTAGGGAATCTCACATTTAAAATAATGTAACTACTCATTGTTTCACTTTCAGACAATCCGTTAAATTCAACCTCTTCAAAATTATTTTTAAGTTTTTTAATAAAATAATTTTTTAATTTTTGAATGTAAGTACTTTCTTCTTCTAAATTAGTTAAGGCTATTTCCAGCGCCTTTTCCATTCCCAATATACCGTGAATATTTTCAGTTCCAGCCCTTGCTCCTCTTTCCTGCTCACCTCCGTGTAAAATGGGGTAAATACCAAAACCTTTTTTTATGTATGCAAACCCTACGCCTTTTGGTCCGTGAAATTTATGAGCACTAGCAGTAAAAAAGTCTAGTGGAGTTTGTTTAACATCAATTTCAAAATGTCCAATCCCTTGAACTGTGTCAGAATGAAATAACGCATCATATTTTAAACATAAATCTGAAACTTTTTTTAAATTTAATACGCTTCCAACTTCATTATTCACGTACATTAAACTCACTATTTTTTTTCCATCTGTTTGTTGAAGCAATTGTTCCAGATGATTGTAATCTACATCTCCATTCTCATCTAAATCAACCCATAAAGCAGTAATTTTAAATTCTTTTATAAGGTTTTCAATGGTATGCAGCACAGCATGGTGTTCAATTTTAGATG
>Ga0256840_1004334_pt1 | contig 10701 bp, 13 predicted proteins | sample 355202metaG_FD_185969 | JGI IMG/M metagenome (GOLD analysis project Ga0256840, IMG submission 185969) | Hydrothermal vent microbial communities from Mid Atlantic Ridge, Atlantic Ocean - 355-202 | ecosystem: Environmental > Aquatic > Marine > Hydrothermal vents | place: Atlantic Ocean: Mid...
AAGAAGCGGTGGTTTCGGAGGTGGTTTTGGTGGTTCATCAGGTGGTGGAAGCTTTGGTGGCGGCGGTTTTGGTGGTGGCTTCGGAGGTGGAGGTTTCGGTGGAGGTGGAGCTTCCGGAGGATGGTAATTTCTTACAAAAACAATTGTTCTACATCTTTCCAAAAATCGGGATATGATTTTTCTACCACATCCGGATTTTCAATATTTATAGGAATTTTTAAAGATAATGGTGCAAATGCCATTGCCATTCTGTGGTCATCATAAGTTTTAATAGTAATACCAGCATTTAATTTTTCTGGTTTTATATGGATGCTTTCATCGGTAATTTTAACTTTTGCTCCTAGTTTTTTTAATTCGGTTTTTAAAGCTTCCAAGCGGTCTGTTTCTTTGATTTTTAATGTGTGTAATCCGGTTATTTTACATGAAAGACCTAAACCAACGCAGGTTATTGCAACAGTTTGAGCCAAATCCGGCGTGTCGTTTAAATTAAACGTGAGATGTTTTTTTTGAGTAAAATCTTTTTCTTTTTTTAGAACGATAGTATCCTCTTTAAAAATCGTTGTTACACCAAAATGTTTGTAAATATCAGCTAATTTACTATCGCCTTGCAAACTGTCTTTAAAAAACTTGTTTAATGAAACAGAGGCATTTCCGCTTAAAGCGATAAAACTATAAAAATAGGAAGCCGAAGACCAATCAGATTCAATCGTAATCGTTGAATCTTGAATATTTTTTTTAGGATAAATTTTAATTATGTTATTGTTCCACTGTGTTTGAACACCAATTTTTTGAAGTAAATTAAGTGTCATTTTAATATATGGTTTTGAAGTGATTTTTCCTTTCAGGGTGATTTCCAAACCATTTTTTAAAGAAGGAGCCAATAATAATAAAGCAGTAATGTATTGGCTGCTAACGTTTCCGGAAATAGGTACTTTGTTTTTATGTAAGGTTTTCCCTTTGATTTTTAACGGAGGAAATCCGTTGTTTTTTAGGTAAGTAATATCGGCTCCGAGAGCGATTAATGCATCGACTAAAATTTTAACCGGTCTTTTTTGCATACGATTTGAACCTGTTAGAACAATTTCGTTTTCGTTTTTATTGGCAAAAAAAGCGGTTAAAAAACGCATGGCAGTTCCGGTATGACCGATATTTATTTCCGGTTTAACCGAAGATAAAGCTTGTTGTAAGACAGTTGAATCCTTACTATTGGAAATGTTTTTAAGAGTAATATTAGGATAAAACTCTTTAAGAATTAACATTCGATTTGATTCACTTTTTGATCCTGAAATAGAAATTGTAGGATTTTTAATGGATTTATTGGTGTTATCTAAGTGTTTTTTCATTATAAATTAGGATGATAGTGCTATCAATAAAAAAGATAGCACTAAAATTATTTGGCAAAAATATTGTTATCTTTGTATAAAATTACATAAACTAATTAAAATTTATTAAAATGGCTGTAGAAATAACAGATGCTTCATTTGAAGAGCAAGTATTAAAATCCGATAAACCTGTATTAATTGACTTTTGGGCAGCGTGGTGTGGACCATGTAGAATGTTACATCCTATTATTGATGATTTAGAAAAAGATTTTGGAGACAAAGTAGTTTTTGGTAAAGTTGATATTGATCAAAATCAAGAATATGCCGCAAAATATGGCGTTCGTAATATACCAACTGTACTTATTTTTAAAGATGGTGAAGTTGTAGAAAAACAAGTTGGTGTTGCACCTAAAAGTGTTTATGCTGAAAAATTGAACAATCTTTTATAAAGTTAGATTTTTAAAAAAAGGATTTGATTTTGTTTCAAATCCTTTTTTTTTACGGACAACACTTCGGTTTGTATAAAAAGTAGTTTATATTTGAAGGATGAAAGTTTCGGAAATAAAAAATAAAAGTGAAAGTAAAAGTTTGGATTTATTTGCCAAACAAGTTGTAGAAGGTTTTATTACCGGAATGCATAAAAGTCCGTTTCACGGATTTTCGGTAGAATTTGCCGAACACCGATTATACAATAAAGGAGAAAGTACCAAACACATAGATTGGAAATTATATGCAAAAACTGAAAAGTTATTTGTTAAAAGATACGAAGAAGAAACAAATTTACGCTGTCATATTATAATAGACAATTCGGCTTCGATGCATTATCCGGTTTTAAAAGAGCAAAGTTTTACCAATTATAATAAAATCGGATTTTCAGCTCTTGCTACGGCGGCATTAATGGAAATTTTAAAAAAACAACGAGATGCTTTTGGCTTGAGCATTTATAGTGACACCTATGAGTATTACGCACCAGCAAAAGGTAGTGAAAGACACAGACGAATGTTGTTGGATCAACTGGATAAATTGTTGCAGAATACTTCAACCGGTAAAACGGATACGTATGCTGTATTACACGAAATAGCTGAAAAAATTCACAGAAGATCACTGATATTTTTATTTACCGATATGTTTCAGTCTGACAAAGAAGAAGACGAATTATTTGAGGCAATTAGACACTTAAAATACAACAAACACGAATTAATTTTGTTTCATACGTACGATAAAGAAACAGAAATAGCCTTTAATTTTGATAATAAACCAAAGAAATTTATAGATATGGAGACCGGGGAATCTATTAATTTATTTTCGGATCAAGTAAAAGATACTTACGAAAAATCGGTATCATCTTATTTTAATAATCTTAAAATGAAGTGTATGCAATATCAAATAGATTATGTTTCGGTTGATATAAAATCTGGTTTTGATGAGGTTTTGGTTTCCTATTTATTAAAGCGAAAAAAAATATTGTAATTTTTTTTAAAAAACGCTTTGTAAATTAAAAAAACAGTATATATTTGCAACCGCTAAGAGCAACGGTCTGGTAGTTCAGCTGGTTAGAATACCTGCCTGTCACGCAGGGGGTCGCGGGTTCGAGTCCCGTCCAGACCGCTTTTTTCTTTAAAAAGAAATAAAGAAAGTTGTGTTGTTTTTTAGAGTTTTACTTATAAAACTCTCAGGTTATTAAGGTTAACCAATGAAGAACTTCAGTTATACTGAGGTTTTTTTATTTTATGGCATTTATGAAATATTACAAAGGATTTACGTCACGACTTTTAAAGCGATTAGAACAGTATAATAATAAAGAAAGCAAATATACTTCAAAATTTACTCCTTAGGAATTGGTTTACTTTGAAGAATTTGAAAACAAAACAGAAGCAATAAAGAGAGAAAGAAGTATAGTACCTTAAATCCATAAAAGTATTTCTACTGCAAAGCCAAACTGCACGTTATTATTGGCAATGCTCGTTTTTCGATACTCATCATAACTAATGCTATGTTTGCGTGTCTCAAAATTGCACTACACCAATACTAACTCGCATTTTGACTTTTCGCTACGAAAACCTTTGCGGATTTAAGGTAGTAAAGAACAACTTCGCACATTGATGAAATCGGATAGCAATAAATTAAAAAGTTAGAATACCTGCATGTCACCCCCAAGGTTCTTGTGGACGGGTTAGAGTCCCGTTCAGACCGCTTTTTTCTTTAAAAAGAAATAAAGAAAGTTGTGTTGTTTTTTTAGAGTTTTACTCATAAAACCCTTAAGTTGTTAAGGTTAACTAATGAAGAACTTTAGTTATACTGTAGTTTTTTTATAGAAGACATAAAATCGTATAAATATTTTTAAAAAGAAAAAAGCTACTATAAAAGTAACTTTTTTCTAATGGATTTGTAATCCCTTTAAATTACTAATCACATCTTAGATAATTCCCTCAAAAAATCTAAATTGTAAATCAGTTTAACAACTATGGAGTTAGTTATTTCCTCAAATAAACTAACAATTCAAATATAGACAATTAAAAGGTCTTAAAAAATACCCAGTGATAGGTAGATTTGACCGTTACGTTTTTTATTAAAACACTAATAATCAGAAATATAACTTTTTTCAGAATTTTACTTCAAATTTTTAAAAAGCATATTTTGTAAAAAATCACCCAGTTTTTTTCAAATTATTATTGATTAAAATCAATATAATAAACCTCAATTTGGGGATTTCTCCCCTATGTTTGCCTGTAATAAATCATATCTTTGTTGTGTTAATAAGAAATGAGTTCATATAATCCCACTAAATTATGATAAATTCTAATTCAAATCCAGAATCTAATTTTTCAATTATAAAAAAGCGATTGGAAGAACGATTAAAAATTCTTGAAACACAAAAAAAATCTATCAAAAGAGATAATAAAAATCGAAATTGTTTTAAAAAAATAATGGTTTTGAGTTTTTTATTTTCAATAAGCATCATTTCATGGTTATCAGCAATATCGTAAAAACATTCAAGAAGAACGTCAAATTCTCCATAATAAAATCTCCTTTTTTAAAGAGCAAAAATTTAGAGATTCTGTAAATTTATAGCGATGAATATCGAAATAGAAAACAGAGCTTATAAAAAAATTGAGGATTCTATACAATTGGAAGTAGCTAAAAAATGGTTTGCTATTATTTCTGATAGTTCTTATCAAGATAAAAAGAAATTGTCTTTTGTTGCAAAACTTAATAAAAAAAAGAATAAAAAGTATGGTACTTTGGTTTCTCCTTTAAAGTTGGAAAAATCAAAATTTGAAAGTAAAAATGACTTCAGTGAACTTGATAATTCTATTATAAATCTTAAAGAAAATAATTTACAAAAAACATCTAAGAACGTCAAAATTGACAATACCATTCATGTTTTTGCTGTTTTTCCCGGTTGTGAATCAAAACAAGAGAAACAATTGTGTTTTGATGTTAAAATGGGTAAATATATTAGAAAACATATAAACAAAAAAGTGTTTAAAAAATCCGGTGTTGGCCAAGTAAATGTTCTTTTTACAATCTCCATAAACGGTTTGGTTAAAATTGTAAAAATAACCGGTGCCATTAACGAAATAATTAAAAAGGAGGTCATTCGTGTAATAGAATCTTTACCTCGTTTTAAACCTGCTTTAAACAGAGATAATATTTCAATTCCGATTCTTTATGATTTGTCTATTAATATTCCTTAAATCCGCAAAAGTATTTCTACTACAAAGCCAAACTACTTGCTATAATTGAAAATGCTTAAAATTTATTTAGCTTCCCGAAGCAAGTTCGGGACAGGCTAAAATTGGGCTACAATTATTTCTTTAAAAAATTCCTACGTTTCCCAATTAACTCACCAATTTTTTTTATTGTTTTTTTAAGGTGTTCGTGAACCACGTTAGGTTTCTATTGGTATTTTGGCTTTTCATAACGAAAAACTATGAATTTTTTGGTTTAATTATCTCAATAATTCTTTCAATGGGTCCCAAAAAACAGTTTCGAAATCTAAAATTTGATTGTCCGTTATTTTAATACCTTCGTTTTCCAATAAGTTTTGCATTAGGTTGGTTCCGGAAAAATGGTGTTTCCCGGTAAGTATTCCTTTTTTATTAACCACACGATGTGCAGGGATTTCTTCCATATTATGAGATGCTTTCATCGCCCAACCAACCATTCTTGCACTTCTTGGTGCTCCTAAATAATTTGCAATTGCTCCATAAGAGGTTACCCTGCCAAACGGAATTTGTTTTGCAACTTGATAAACTTTTTCAAAAAAATTAATTTCTTTTTTCATTTTTTTTAAACGTTTTAAAAATACAATTTAAAAATGAAAATGTGTATTTTTGTTTAAAATATTTAAAATGAATTCAGGTGAAATATTAACTTCAATAGAAAAAGGTGTTGGTACTATCCAATTTTCACATCCTGCAAGTAATTCTTTTCCGAGCACTCTATTAAACCGTTTAATTGATAATATTAAACGATTGGATGCAGATGAAACCGTAAAAATTTTGGTACTTAAAAGTGCCGGAGAACGTGCTTTTTGTGCAGGAGCTTCTTTTGATGAGTTAATGGCTATTAAAAATTTAGATGACGGAAAACAATTTTTTATGGGATTTGCCAATCTAATAAATACGATGCGTAAAAGCAAAAAACTCATTATTGGTCGCGTGCAAGGTAAGGCTGTTGGTGGTGGTGTTGGAATTATTTCGGCTTGTGATTATGTCTTTGCTACCGAAAATGCTTCGGTTAAATTATCGGAATTAAGTATCGGAATTGGTCCGTTTGTTATTGAGCCTGCAGTTGAACGCAAGATAGGTGTTTCCGCTTTAAGCGAATTAAGCCTCGATGCCACACATTGGCAAACTGCTTATTGGGCACAAAAGAAAGGATTATACCACAAAGTATTTAAAAATTTACGTGAGATGGATAATGCCATTTATGATTTTACAACAAAATTAGCAAGTTATAATCCGCAGGCTTTAACAGAAATGAAAAAAGTACTGTGGAAAAATACAGATAATTGGGATATATTATTAGCCGAAAGAGCTGAAATAAGTGGTAAATTGGTCTTGTCTGATTTCACAAAACGAGCACTTCAAAAATTTAAAAAATAATGAATCGATTTCTTTTTTTATTACAAGCAAATCCGGAATTAATTAACGAAAAACTAAAAAACGCTCCGGATGATAAATATATGATTGGTATTATCATTGGCAATATCATACCGTTTGCCGTTTTAATAGGTTTGGCGTATTTAATTTATTACAAAGCGAAAAATCGTAAGGATTTAGATTAACCTGTAGTAAAATGTTGCTCTAATTCTTTTAAAGTTTCCGGAGAGGTTTGCAAGTCTTTTACGATTTTGCCCTTTTCTAAAACAACAATTCTATCGCTTACTTCGGTTACGTGTAATAAATCGTGACTTGATATTAAAACGGTTTTATCTTTGTCTTTTACCAACTTTTTAAGCATTTTTTTTAACCTGATTTGTGTGGTTGGGTCTAAATTAGCAAATGGCTCATCTAAAATGATGACTTCCGGATTGCCAATCAAAGCACCAATAATACCGACTTTTTTTTGATTTCCTTTGGATAAATCTCGTAGATATTTCTTCTTATTTAAAATTTCGTCATTGAAAATATCTTTAAACTGCGTTAAAAATGCATCGATATCCGATTTGTTCTGACCACGTAGTTCACCTATAAAATAAAAATATTCTTCGGGAGTTAGATAACCAATTAAAAAACTTTCGTCAATAAAAGCAGCGGTTAGCGGTTTCCAATCTTCACTTGTATTTACTTGAATATTATTTATTTTTACCGAACCTGTTGTTGGTTTTATTAAATCTAAAATTAAATTAAAAAAAGTGGTTTTTCCTGCACCGTTATTACCAACAAGACCTAAACTTTGTCCTTTTTTAATTTGTAAATTAGCGATGTTTAATACTTGTTGATTGCCGTATTTTTTGCTTAAATTTTCTGCTTGAATCATAATGTACTTCGTTTTAAGCTCCTTCTTTAAAGGAAGCAATGGTTTTGTATTTATTTTTAATGTATAATTTTTCTAATTTGTTAAGAAAATAATTTTTAAGTAAAATTCCTATTACACTTACTCCGGCAAGTGTTAGAATTCCGGCTTTAAATCCCCAAATAGCATTAGGAATTGCAAAAAGCAAAATAGGAAGTAAGATTTTTGGAAAAGCAATTAAAAAATTAGTCATATTAAATCCTTGTGTGTTTCCGAAAGCTTTGGCTTTTTCGTTTAATTTTATTGGTTGTCGATTAAAAAGTCCGCCAAGTAAAACCAAATGCGAGTTAATTCCCAGATTAAATAAAGCTCCGGCAACTAATAATGCATAAATTTTCCATCCAAAATAGATATACGGTGTTGCAAGTAAAAACGATACAATTACAGCGGCAGACATTAAATACCATTTTGATTCCAGGTACGTTTTGTATTTAATATTCTGGCTCATAAGTAACGTGTAATATTCGCTATCCCAAGAAGGAACTAATTGTCCGAAAGTCATTGCAAAACCTCCGGTAACAAAAACCATTGCAAAGGCAATCATTCCGTCACCTTTCATATGTTTGCTCATATTTAAAAAATACAGTGCATAAAATAAAAATACTAATGAGGCAATAATGGTTTGTTTTGCTCTTTTGTTACGCCAAATGAGTTTGATGTCATTTTTTAGAAATGGAGCTACTTTTCCGAAACGGTTTAACCAAGACAAATCGGCGGTTTTTACTTCTTTGTTTTGGGAGTTGATTTGGTCTAAATTTAAGTGTTTTAATTGAAATAAATAAGCACTTCGATAAGCGATAAACGCTAATACGATAGGAATTAATGCGAATATAGGATTTTTGCTTAGTGCGAGAAAAACACTTCCCGCGAAAGCGGAAATTTTAAAAATATGAAAATATTCCAATCCGATAAAACTCAATAAAATAATTAAGGTTGTATAAAAAAAGGTATCGCTTTTATTGATTAAAAATGTTAAAAAATGCAAACTGATTGAAATGGCATATAAATCAATAAACCAAGGTATTATTTGCGATGCAGAATACCCTTTTAGCATTAAAATGATAGAAAAAGGCAGTAGAATAAACAACGGAATAAAGTTAAAAACGGTTAACAGCGATTTTGCTAATCCGTATTTTACCACCGTTTTTTTATTTATTGGAAGAATAAGTAAGGGTTTTATTTGTAGAACAGGCATTTTTTGAATGCTGTAACGCATTAACAACTCGGCTACAAAATAAAATAGAATGTATTTGTTTACAAGAATGAAAGGATCTTTATCCGGAAATATTTCTTTTACACCAAAATATAGACCTATACCAATACTAATTGCGTACATAAATAAAGTAAGAATACCAATAGCCATAAAAATTTTAATAAATATATTTTTGGCAAAGGAAGATGAACGAAAAAATTGCTTCCATTCTAATGAAATAAATTTTTTAAACATAGTTTGGTTTGTTTATACGACTTTTTTATACTGCGAAAGTTACACTTTTTTTATTTTTTTTTGAAATTTTGGTTGTTCTTTTATTAGGATTTCGTTTATTTTTTTAGGCATTTCAAAAATGGAAATATATAAAAACAATAAGTAAAAAACGGTAAAAATACTCAACCACATTGCTACATTATGTGTTTGATAATTTTTAATTTCTAAGGCAATTTGTAAGGGTATGCTAATTCCTCCTGCAATGCCTCCTAAATTTGCAACATATTCTTCGAGTAGGTATTTTTTTCCGGTTTGTTTTACTTTGTTGTTTAATTTTTTCCGGTTTTTAAAGAGATAAAATAGAGGAATAATAGAAATTATAAGATAAAACACCAGCCAAATCGTTCTATTTATTTTTAAGTGATACAAAGCAAGGTAAAAAAAGAAAAATAAAGAAACTGAAATAGCGATTTTAGGAACAGTGAAAAATAGTTTAAACTCGTTTAAAATTAATTTCCAATAACGTTTACTTAGTTGTTTTTGTTTTGCTTCTACCATCTCCATAAAGCCAAAAACACCAAATTTTTTAAAAGCAATATCGCGAGCTTCGGTAAAAGTAAGATTTGGATTTTTACTTATAATTTGCTCTATATCATTGGCGAGATGATCAACCAATTCGGTTTGTAAATCGTACCATTCTACAAAGTGTTTTTTGGTAAATTGATATAAATCTTCTATTTGCTCTTGTGTTAGAGTCATATTAACAGGTGTTTGTATTGCTTTTTAAATTGCTTTCTCTTTACTAAATAATCATAAAAGATTAGAAGTGTTAAGATAATTCCGGTTATTTTATATATAACAATTCCGTTGGTTTGATAATCCGGATTAAATACGCTTTTTATATTAGGATAATTTCCGAATATAAAATAAAGGATTAAAAGAAGATATGAATACGAATGAATGATTTTTACTTTTCCTATTTTTTTATATTCGTAAAAAAAGTAAACGGAAATCACAATTAATATAAAAAGATGAAGAAAAAAGAGACTAATTGTTGTTATTTTAGGGTTGTACTGAATAGCTTTATAAGCAATATAATATAAAGCGATAACCGCAAATATGATTTTAGGATTTAGCAACAATTTTAAAACGGACATTCCGATATTTTTAGCATCATTAAAAAATTTTTTCCGGTTTAATTTATCGTATTGTGTTTCTAAATCTGCTTTTTTACTAAGCATATAGCGTAAAAATTTTCCTCGCATTAAATCTTTTTTAAAAAACTCGTCGTAATCGGTTGTTTGGGCTTCGATATCTGTTGCAAGGTGATCTACCAATTCAAAACGGATGTCTTGGTATTCCATATCCATTCTCTTTAAAAAATCATCGATGCGTTTTATGTATTTTTTGGGTAGCAATTTTGTTAGTTTTTAAAATATTATCAATTGTAAAATGTTTTGTATAAAAATAGTAAAGCACAATTCCTATATAAATTGATGTAAGAGAAAGTGGAATTGTAATATTTTGAGCAATATTTAAGAAATAAAACAATGGGATTATTAAAAATAAAATAATTACAGTAAAGAAATTTGTTTTTACAATAAATCGATAAACTGTTTTTATTTCTGAAAATAAAATTTTTGATATTATAATAAGTGAAATAATAGTTGATGCCCATGCAATTATAAATAAAGAAGTTTTGATTAAATTATTTCTTAAATTCAAGTAATAAATGCAACTTTTTCGAGGCTTAGAGATTAGATTTATTTTTTCAAAAGAAAGGGAATAAAATCCCTTCCTTTCGAATGGATAAAAGTTCTTATCTTGCCTCGTCCAAAAGTTGTGATATGAGTCATTTAACCGAACACCAAAGATATACAATTTCTACGATGTTAGAAAATGGATATAAACAAATTGAAATAGCCATTA